>WLWI01004862.1_pt1 | contig 11287 bp, 4 predicted proteins | sample 6701501 | NCBI WGS metagenome assembly WLWI01 (sample SAMN12718690, study PRJNA515312) | sponge metagenome | isolation source: marine sponge | host: Mycale hentscheli | place: New Zealand: South Island, Marlborough, Capsize Point | collected 2014-11-01
AAAAAACAGGGTCACACATACCATATAAATAAAGCAAAAAAATAACCATGGAATCTCAATTATGTAGCCCCTGTTAGTGTCTCGCTCGCTCGCCAACCCGTTATTTGGTAATAATTCAGAGTGCTTTAGGGTCATTCTGAGGTCAAAGTACAAGTGGCATGCATTCACAATGATGTCATAAACACATTGTTCTAATTAACTAGTAAGGACTGCATCTAGCTGGCCGATGTAGAGTAGGAGTCATAGGTAAGGTTTCTAATGATTATGTAACATGTATTTGGTTTGGCCAAGTTGTAGTAATAAGTTGATTACTTATTTAATTAATTGGTTGACTCCCAAGGGTAAAAAAAAAAATCATGCCATCCTGGAAACAACTGGTGGTCGTGGAGCTAAATTAATTAGCAGTCACTGGTTGGTAAAAATACCGTTATCTCAGTGAAAATAAAGTAGACTTGCACTAGATATTTCATGAGTATTTGTCAGGTCAGACCAGAAAATAAACGGGTGTGGTTGATGCCGTCTTTGTAGAGGTCTTGAGTTGTCATAGTGAACCACTAATTTTTCATTCACTTTAGTTATGTTACTTTACTCATTCTATTTTTTTTTTTTGTTTTTTTTTTTTTTTGTTATTAGTATTTGTTGTTGTGGCATGTTGTACTTATATTTAATATCGTGATTTAATTAATTCTAAACATTATATCTATTGCTCAGTGAATTATCACAGAGCTGGTCCTTGATTAGCCATTGTGAAACCTAGTGTTAAGATATCCGACCCTATAAGACAGTATATCGGTATAATGTACCAGCCTTCCTTACGGCAGTGTCTCCATAGTTTGTTGTTTTTGTGATGCCAATGTTAGCTTATTAGTCATTAGTCAGTACTTAATGTGATGGTAGATTTGAATTGAAGAGCACACACACCTAAAAGAAATACAGACCACGACTCCCATCCACCAACCCATTCCTCAAAACAAACAACAAACAAAAACACGGCATGATGAATATCTGCATAGACTCTTTGTATAGATCTGTCAATGAATGAGAGAAAAATTATGGGAGAGTTTCACTGAAGGAAGTTATTCCTTACTGTTATACATAGCTTCTTAAATTACACATGGTTTGCTTGTCTGAGGAGCAGAGAATATAAGTTTTTTTATTTTTGTGGGCATTTTAGCACCAAAAATGGTATTGGGGATTCAATTTGCACAAATCTGTTGTGTAATATGCGTTAATTGAGAGTGACCCTACTTTATTACTGTATTCTGCTGGCTCCTGTGCTGCTGAAGTGAGTAAAGTCAAGCATTTGATGATGTTTGGTCCGATATGATGATAGATTGATGATTAGTAAATATTATGGTTGTCTAGGTACCGGAGCTCCGTGAGGATATTTGTATTCCTGAGTACTGCTGCTTGAAGATTGCAGATGAAGCAGTGGCTGGTGAGGACAGCCAGCAGGAGACGAGGGAAACTGAGGCTGAAGATTCCGATGTCCGAATCAACTGCTGGTTTGGCCCTCAGGGCACCATCTCTCCTCTGCACTTTGACCCTGAGCACAACTTGTTATCACAGGTAATGGGTACGTGCACTTGCACATGTTAGCATGAAGACACAGTTATGAGAATTTGTGGATTTTATGTGCGTAACTTTCAGATAAAATATAGTATCATATGTACATGCGAAAATGCTCATTTTGACATCCTTTTAATGTTTACATTATAATTTATTTAAAAAAAGTTATTTCCAGTAGTCAGAATTATGAGCAAAGGGGTGTGGTGTGATAAGTTATGAGTAGCAAAGTTTATACAACTATATAATTTTTAAGAGTAACAAGAGATTCTTTTGTATGTCGCTTATTAAGTACTTTTAATCAAATTCCAATTGAAGCCCATTTTTAGTAAATGAGTATTTAACAATTTAGCAATCTTTGCATTACTATATAGAGCTACAGGAGGATCCAAAAGGATCGAGAAGGGGGGGGGGGCTGGACTCAATATATTTTGGCCCCTCCCTGTCATTAATGCTGGATCAGCCCCGGCATGTGTGATGTCTCCTAAATAATGCTCACTCTGACCACATTAACGGCACCTGTGCTACTATTTATATTTAATTAGTGTACTTGTTGTTGATTGTGGTCAGGTTGTAGGTCGCAAGTACGTGAGACTGTACACGGAGGATCAAACTCCTCATCTGTATCCTCACTCTGGACTCCTCTCTAACACAAGTCAGGTAACTACTAACCTATCATTCCGTGGATACAGAGAATCTTTGTCAACTACACATACTGTAGCAGTACTCTTTAGTTTAATTAATGTTGCATAGTTGATTGCCTGTTGGTTGTCATACATTGATTTTACAAATAGGAAGTCCAAAACAGTAATTGTGAATAATAATAATAACAATAATAATAATAATAATTATCATTATTATTATTATTATTTATCAACCCGCTTTTTAGTACAATATTAATCGTTCCTTTTTGCCTTCTCTTTCGTACTTTCTCCTCCACCGCCTTTGCTCGTCAATTCCACCAGCTAATTAACCACTTTTTGCCTTCTGTTTCCCTTCTTTTTTGAAGCCTATGCCACCTATCCTCGTCTATTCCACCCGCTTGTAGTTACAATTATGGTAATCACTTTCTACTGAATGTGATGACACTTTACCTATTCTCCTGTTTCTCGGCCACTCTCATCTTCTTTCCATTTATTGTTGTACCTGGTTAGGTTGCAAATGAATTTACCTACCAGTAGTCTAGTGTAGCCAAACCCTTCACTTCTTTACAACTGCGTTCTTGGTTGACTCTGTAATTCAGCGCTAGTTCACGAAAGCTGCTCTCCTGTTTCTGTGCCACTCCCGCCTACTATCCTTTTTTCTGTGCTGGGTTTGGTTGCTAACTAGTTTGCCTTGTGCTCTAGATTTGCCCGGTAATTCAGCGCGAGTTTATGAATATTGTGCATCTGCACGGTCTTGCTCATTAGCTCATGAATTATTCATGAATACTTACTTTGTTATCAGTCACAGGTATTATTATTTAGATTATTATTTATTATTATTAGCATCATTATTGTTATTATTAAATGTTGGGTCTCCATTATGGTCCATGATTCGACACTGAATAAGGAGGTGAACCAGAAGGAAACGAGTGAAGTTCTAGACCATAGTTATACACACGTGCACATTTCATTCTCACATCATAGTGGCTGACCCTCTTTCAGTTCCAACTTTTGTCATTCAAAGTCTAACTATAGTTCCCTTCTATAGAGCTATAGCTAGCTCTTCTTGCCATCGCTTGCACTCTTCTCTCAAGTCCTTCTCTTAAAGCCGATGATGTTGATGGGATGTTATTTTGTCAGCATATTTAGCGATATTTGTCTAATAATAAAACGTTTCCAATAATAGCACATCAAGTGACTAAAATATACACTAGTTGAATATCTCGGTTAGTATTTTCCACTCTCTTCAGTCTTGTGAGTAATTTATGCCACCAATCTAATACAAACATGGGGAATATTTGTTTATTTTCCCAATAAGCTTAAGAGCTGGCAGCTGTGTAACAATAGGATTTATTTAGCTAGTGCTATTTAACAATAACATTGGGTTGTTTCATCTTGTCGGGTATATCATTGTGTTTCTACACATATTGGTAGTTCTTATACCAGAGATTCACTCATCTAATAGGCTGTATTGACGCACGTGTTTGTGGCACTGGTGTAAATACTAGCCAGCAAACTCATGGCATTCCCTTTTATTATTATTATTATATTATTATTATTCCTTGTGCCTTCCTCCCCTCCCCCACCCATTCCTGTTCATGCACAGGAGCTGGCCATTTCCTTAGAGCTTGGTGACAATTATTAATCCTCTGCGCACATGATGCGATAGGGTTACAGTAGTCATCCTGTCTGTCTGTTTGTCTGTCACGCTCTGATTTTGGAGATTATTGACAATTAACTGCTGATTTGTATAAGTAATGGTTACTGTGCTATTCGGGATTAATAGCACGAGGCGAAGCTGAGTGCTATTTCAATTGCTTTACAAGTGCTATTGATCCCTAATAGCACAGGTTACCCGTGCTATCACTCGCTAACAGTAGGCCAGCTTTTTTTCTTTTTTTTTAATCATTTACAATTGTAGGTATACTGTATCATTCACTCAATATCTTCATATTTGAGGACTATCTTCTGCTGAAACTTAATTTTCAACGTACAGCTCCTCCTAATCTGTTGAAAAACATTCCGTCTAATACGGGTAGGGCTTCTGTGGTACAGAATGACATTGTCTCCAACTAGAAACTACTCGAACTGTATGTTTCCAAGGTTAATGCTGCACGCGTGCGCACGTACCCGTACTATTTCACTTAGCTACCGTGGTATTTCACTTAGTTTCTACTTAGTTTCCATGCTATTTCACTTAGTTACGCGATATTTCACTTTCCCCGTGCCATTTCAATTGAACAGCGATTTAACCCTTACATTTTTTAATGTGCAATTTACACGCTGTACTAGTAAGTTATGAACTTACTCAGAACGATGATTTAAGACCTTTTAGTATGCTACTATTTCGTATTTCAGGCTGATTTTTTAGAAAAAGCAGCTGTCAGCTCCACGTAGGTCCAAGCTTTTGTAGGTAACGCCCCCTATCATCATGTCACATTCATGTGAGCAAATAATATCTTTTTCTTCCTGCGGTAGTTTTTGCTTTATGTTGAAATTAGCTACATATACCACTTTCATTGCCTGAGCTGTATTGATACCTGATTAGGAATTGCCAAATACATTATTTTTGTTTGGTCTGAGAATTGATTTTTTATAGCTAGCTAGTGTATAATAGCGCTGAGGGTTCGCACCTTTTATTACAAGTAGTAGTAGTAGTAGTAGTTAGTATTAGTATTTTTACTATTAATATTATTATTATAATAATAGCAAATTTTCTCGTTTTTACAGCCAATTTCGACTTCTTGCTGAAGTCCTCTTCGGGGTTAACTGAGGTCGAACTCTCCGTGGTGATATAACAACACAATGTAAACAGCAAGATTTCTAAAGGGTACGCTTACTGTCTATTATATCCTGGAGGGTGATTTGCACACAGCATGGACAGCCAGCATCCTGGAAGCTCTAAATCTATGTCAGAGAGTTCGACCTTAGTTGACCCCTGAAGTGGACTTTGGCAAGAAGTCGAAACATTGGGTTAAGTTTTAATTAACAATATTATTGGCTGTAAAAATGAGAAAATTGCTGTTATTGTATTTATTTCAGCAGAGAATGACTGAATCATTGAAATATTATTATTATTATTATTATTATTACTATTATTATTATTATTATTACTATTATTATTATTACTATTATTATTATTATTATTATTATCTCTGTATCAAACTTTAATGAATCTTCTTCTTTTTTTCAAAATTTCACCCCCAATAGGATAGCAAGAACATGCTTACATACTATTACCAATAGTATAGCTACAATTGTCATATTAAACTGTAAATATTAGCTAAATATTATATTGTATGTTTTGTATTTGGTGTCTTGCAGGTAGATGTAGAGTGTCCAGATGTGTCCCTATTCCCTCTGTTTCACAACGCTCAGTATTCAGAATTCATCCTCCATGCTGGACAAATGCTGTACATTCCTCCGAGATGCTGGCACTATCTTCGATCTCTAGACACTAGCTTTTCTGTTAGCTTCTGGTGGTCATAATTTTTCATGTTGACACTGTCATTATTTAGTGTAATCAATGTGACTTTGTTGTGCATTGTATTGCTAATTATTGCAGTATTGGCAAACAATTGGTTTATATTGTATTTTTATGAATATGGAACTATTCCACAGGCCACACCTTGAAGATGGACATAATATCTGACTATGACATAAGTGTATGTATTGAACAACACATGAAGAGTTTCAGAATAAAAAAATTGTTCTGGAAGGTGGCAAAATTAAAATGTTATTATAAAGCTTCATTAACACAAGGATACAAAATTTGTCTCCTGTGCTTGACTTTTAATATCAAAATTGTGTTAAAATTCAAGATCTCAATAATCCCAAGAGAATGAATGACCTCTGAATATGTAGTATTTATATTACCACTGTCATTGTGTAATGCAACAATAGTTTAAAGTGCACAAGAGTGAATACATTTATAGTAGCTTATGATAATGACCACAAAAACCGAACAGGAAATAACAAGCAATAATAGTCATAAGTTTACTACAATTGACACCAATTAATGTAGAGTAGATAATTTCAACTAATAGTGAAGTTTAAGCTTGGACAGAGAATGACCCTTGTGAAGGTTTCATTGATATTGATACATATATCTTCAACCACAATCATTGGAATGTTGAGCATAAGGTGTTATAGAAGAAACTTCTTGGTTGACCACAGGTCTTATATCCATACAATGACTTGGGCCAACACTTACTTGATTGGAGTCTGGAGACAATGGATACATAGCTAGTAGAGGAGTTTTACATACAAATAGGCAGTCACTTGTAGGAATGATGATTGACTTCATAAGGGAGGAGCGACACTAAGTATGATGCATACACATGGATGATACATATAGTTACTGTAACACTTTTCATAGTAGTTAATGTGCAAAAACAATCCATGAAATGACGTACAAGCTGTTGGACTGTCCTTAGAAGTAAGTCATCATGAAGAAGCTGCCATTCCCAAAGGGTTTATGAAGGAGGACAATAGCAGTAGCAAGGACAAGTGAAGAGTTGTATTTATTAAAAGGTGATGAATATCATGGTCACAGGATTGTTTTCTTAGCTGATAGCTAGTGGAAGTCACTACATGAAAAGTGTGTAAGAGATCACAGTCATCCCAAGGGAATGAATGATCTCTTGAAATCAGAGCCCGTCCTCCACTTCCTTCAAGATCTTGCTTAGCTACTAATTGAAAAAGCTAGCAGTGATTCTCTTAAGTTTCCTGAACTATATTATGTCAGCACCGGGCAGACTCGTAGCACATGAGTTAAACAGCATGAAATAACTTGCTTTTGGAGTGTGAGGATGAGTATGCATCTACCAGGTGTTGTATTTATCAGTGGCAAAGAATGGTGAAGACTCACAATAAATTATACTCAGTCAAAGAAGTAACACTCCAGACTGCCCTTGAGAGACTGCTAATTTGACAAGACTCACACAATTCACTTCAAACAATGAAAACGATGAAGCTTTGTATTCCGATCATGACAATAATATTTTGACCTCTGTCAAAAGTCTTTATCTGTTGGAACGTACGTATCTGCAAGAGAGTAATGTTTAGTTTAGTCTGGGTTTAAAGGGAAATCTTTTTTGCTTTAGAATTAGTTTAAAGAAAAGTTCTGCTATTCTGAACTCTTGTCAGTAGATTGAATCCTGTCCTGTGTTTAGCAGAGGAAATAAGACCATGTGGCTTCATTGTGAAAAGACTTACCAAATTTGTGGCTTTACCCTAATAAATCAGATTGTTAAGGCTTTTTTCATTGACAGACTTGCCAGAAAAGGACTAAACATATTCTTGCAGAAGAGAGCCTGCTCAATGTTCCCTGGTTGTAAATGTCAGAGCTTAGAGGTCAATACACTGGTAACAAAAGATTTATCTTATTTATCTTTTATATTTACTGAAGACCAGTAGGAGTCAGCTATTTACTTTAAAACAGTGTCAACTGACAAAGAGTTGAGAAATCGTGTATCAAGTGGATTAGCCATTGTTTGTGCAACAATATTATACGTGACTCAAACTATAAGCCATATAGACAAGTTATCAAAACAAAACACAAACACAAACAAAACGAACCATAACTAATAATTAGAGTGTAATTAGTCTGTTATTTTGGTTAATGAACACCTATTAGGTAGAGTGTAGCTACTTTAAGAACTTTCCAAACATGTTGGCATTTTCATAAGGAATTTGTGGATCAATATAGTGATGAATGCCAGCTAGCTAAATGCACTAGCTAAGTAGGTTTTTTTAAAATTGTGAAACAAGAGTTAATGAGCAGTTTCTTGGCTACATAGCTAAGGTATGCCACACAATATAGATGAAGTTATGTGAGTTAGTAGTTAAAGGATGGGTTCAGTACAAAAATGTGATGCCTCATTTTCTTGTAACATAAAAGAAGTGCTTAATTAAACCAGTCACTTTATTACTACCAACACCAAGTATTAGTAGTTGACATGCCGTACACATTATTGTTATCCCATTTTTGGCATACACTGTAAACCAAGAGGTGTGTAGTTCACACTAAATTAAGTGGGAATCACTTGCAACAATAGAAATAAGGTGTGATGTGCACACCTCATCATTTTGGTGTGAACTACACACCAAATTCAGTGTGAGTTCACACTCTAAACAGTGTGAACTCATATTTTCATTAGCTATTTTAAGTTGAGTTGATTCTAATATTATTATAGTTATATCAACATTATAATTTGTTCTGTGCCTGAAAGAAAGGCAGACAGATAAAATGATAATAGCATTGGTTTGTGCCTGAACATGAATATAATTAATGCTCGGTAAAGGGTCCATGCTATTCACTTGAGTGTGAATTTCATGCTAAGTGTGCATTCATACTACGTGGAAAGTGTGAAGGACATACTATGCATTGATGTGGGCATTCACACCACTAGTTTGGTGTGAATTTGGTGGGTTTCACACTATAATTTTTACAGTGTAATAGCCCAATAGCTAAGTCTTTCATCTTTGTTTTCACACTTACTTCATGTTTAAACCACATAGCTTGAAAGGCTCCAAAAATAGTTTTCTCTGTCTGTCCATTGCAGGTACTTTTAGCTTTCCATTTCACCTTTTTCTCCGATTCTGGATGTCATATGTAATGTTTAGATTGATCAATTTTTGGTAGCACGCAGTCAAGAATGTGAAGGTCAGAATATAAGTGGGAATCCATTATCAAGGCATGGATCATCTGAAAATGGCAGCTGTTTCCTTCAGTTAATGCCGATGGTAGTCAAGTATGCACTACTCCTCCATAAAGACGTGTTTTATTTGATGGAGTTATTCCCTCACTCACTGGAAGAAATAACAACATGTGTTGGGCAAGTCAACTACTAGTACTTGGTACATTTGAATTTTCTGAGCCTCTCAACAAATTGTCCTTAACATGAAATAGCATCAGTTAAACTTGAGTTTGGAAGATAGCGATGTATAATTAGTATCAATCACATGTCAAGTGATTATCTAATAAGGGCATGTGCTATATTCAATGCCATAACTACAACTTTCAACAACATTCTATTTTGCTGAACTTTCATTTTACACTACTAGAAGAGACTGTCCTTCATCAGGTATCATTGTATCATCATCAACTACTCCAAAATGTAGTCCTACTACAATCATGAATGCAAATGATGAATGCAAATGATGACTACACAATAATACTTTACAAGGTATTTTATTTAACACCATGCACAAAGTGTGATATACACTAGTGTATAAAATATAATTATTATGATGAAAATCATCTATTCAAAATCATAATCTTCCCTCAATTGAGATGGAACAATAGATTGAGTTCAGTATTTTAATTTAGTTATTTTTCTACCCTTTAGCTATATAATATAATTTGTTAAAAAGCTAAATGCCCATCATCCAACCAACTGCATAGCCCTGATGTTGTCAGAATACCGAATGCTGGGAGCCTTGGGAGCAGCTTTTCTTCAGCTCTTGAAAAAGAGGACCTCTTGGATAGGCTTGGCTCCAAGTTAGTAATACCAGCCAATGATTTCGACTTGCTTACTGCTGCTAGCGCAGCAGCTTGCAGTTAGGGAAAGTCCCGTCTTACCGCTCAGGGAAATAACCGTTCGACCTTAGCTCGTTGACTTTACCGACGAACTACCGCAAAATCTTGACGTCAACAAAAATGGCGTAAAATATATTAGAGTGAATGAGAAAAGTGCTGTTCTCCATTTTCCATTCTCTAAACAGGCAGTTTTACCATTGCAAACATTATTGGAAGAAAAGGTATGTGTATGTTAAATGACTGTAGTGAGGGTCTATACAGTAGTTTCAATAAAAGCATTGTACGCGAAGTTGAAAGCTTCGCTTTTTCTCAACGAATAGCCCGAAATTCAAAAAAGTAGCACAATCAAAGGTCTTAAATTTTCGTCCTGAGCAAGTTCATACCTAAATGAACTGTTAATTGAAGTAATCTCCAAAATCAGAGCGTGACAGACAGACAGACAGACAAACAAACAAACAGACGCGCATTTGAAATATTATGCTCATACCCAAAGTTCAATAACAACTGTACGAGTGTAGCTAACTAAACAATCTCTACCCATACTCATTCTGTGGATATACAGGAACTGAAAGCTAAATAAGGCAAACTTATTAAACTTACCAGTAATAACAAACGTTGCCCACAGTAAAAGGCCAGCGTAGCTTGTGAATGTTAATAGAGCTAAGAAAGTTGTTTTACTGTGGGTAATGTTTGTTATTACTGGTAAGTTTAATAAGTTTGCCTTATTTAGCTTTCAGTTCCTGTATATCCACAGAATGAGTGTGGGTAGAGATTGTTTAGTTAGCTACACTTGTACAGTTGTTATTGAACTTTGGGTATGTGCATAATATTTCAAATGAAAATGCCATGTACTGCTGTTTCTATATATATAAAAAAGGGGTTTGGTCGTTGAGATTAGTAAAGTTACAGTAGTAGCTATATCCTCCTGTCTTTCTTGCACTGCTAGAGTTGTCCGTTTTCAGCGAAAAGGTACCCTATAGTATAAATAGCTATAATAGCAATAAGGTAACAAACATCCTCGGACAAAACAAGAAAAAACAATAGCAAGCTAGAGTCATAATCGAGGTTTTAATGACTTGAATTTCCAATTATATTTGTTAAATTCTTTCAATTTGACTTAATTGTGATGCTAAATTCCCTGCATTAGTTTACCATCTTTTTCTTTTCTTATTTACTTCAAAGGATGTTAACAGTAATGGTAGTTATATAGCTATGGACAGTGAGAGCAATGGGAGCATTCTCAATCTAATCAAAACTAAATGACAAACCTTGCTAGAACATCTTCATCTAGCTATTCAACATTTGTTGCATCTCTTATGATCACAGTAGCTATTGGTATACAATAAGTTGTTTGGTTTGTATAATAATAAAGGACCTTATTTGGATTTTATTTACTTATGCTAAGCTTATATTCTGTGTTAGCTACTTAATACAATTATTACAATTTGTATACATTCTTATTTTAAGGTTAATGTCTAATTAATATGAATAATGTATTAAAATTAATATTGGGTTTATTTGGGTGGTAGGAACA
>WLWI01004864.1_pt1 | contig 11287 bp, 4 predicted proteins | sample 6701501 | NCBI WGS metagenome assembly WLWI01 (sample SAMN12718690, study PRJNA515312) | sponge metagenome | isolation source: marine sponge | host: Mycale hentscheli | place: New Zealand: South Island, Marlborough, Capsize Point | collected 2014-11-01
GGGTGGGGGGGGAACTCAAACATAGAAGACCTAATTCCAAGTTATTATTTTGTTGATTTGCTAAGAAATTAATCAAACATAAAGCTTAACAGAAGATGTGTTTGTCAAAAATGGCTATTTGTCAAAAGAAAATTTCTGAAGAGCAGCAAGATGAGATCATTAAATCATGGGAAAGTATCAGAACTCTAAAAGGTCCTATAAAACTAAAGAGCTATGCTGCCTTCTCTGTAATTTTTTAAATCCTCTAATTAAAAGATAGCTATTAGTTTTTCAACTCCAGAGTTAGTACAGCTTGGTAAAAAAATTAATGTAGGCTGACATCTTAGCTGAGCTAATGAGAGTTACCATTGAAGGAACCAAACTAAAACTTTTTTTAGTATTTGAAGCCAGACAAATTCAAACAGGAAAGTTAGGGACCATGCTTTAATATAGCTGGTTTGTAACTTTTGGTTGCTTGTTCTTAAGTAAATAAACCTCAGCGCTCAAACGCAATAGAGCTAAGTAGTCTGATTGTCAGCCTATCGGGCTCAAATTTTGAAGATTACGGATAAGTAACTGTTGATTGAACTTACTACCTTTTGTTGCGCTACTTTTGTTTAAAATTAGGGCTAATTTTTGAGAAAACGTGAAGCTATTAGCCCCTTAACTTGAACAATTTTTTGATGAAAATAGCAAGGATCATAACTAGAAAATTTTTGCCCTGAAGAAGTATTACCTTGGGCTGAAGTTTTGTTTTCTACCCATTAAGTATGATTACACTTGCTTTGAAATATTTTTTTTCTCAGTTGTAACAGAAATTTTGATAACACCAACTGTGTAGATAAGGAAAAAGAATTAAGAAATGGGTAGCTATTGTTTAACTTGGCGCAGCCAATCTAATTGGTCCCTTTTTTAAAGTGGCAATGAGGAATTAAGCTGCTTGGAGAATGGAGATATCTCATTTTCAACCTCTAAATGTAACCTTGTGTCATGTATCACATATTTAACATTTATTTCTTATTACTTCATTAATATTTTTATGCAAGACTCTCCAGGTCAATTCTGAATGATTCCAGCCACACTCTGCATGCCTCCTTGTGTTAGATTGATGAAGTAGCTTTGGTAGGATTGGATTTTAATTACTGATTGCTGGTCTTTGTTACTTGAAGTGGAACAAATTTTGGATAAATATGCCTAAGGGCGGTACATGTTAAAGCACATGGTTGGTAACCATGAGTCCTGAGGGTTAGCTATTTTGTTTTTTTGTTTATATGTTTCACTAGGCTACCATAAACTTGAGGCAATAATCCTTCATCTCTGTTGATTTGCTGATTTTAAATTCTATACAGGAGACCATCAACTTCACCGTTGAGTTGGAATCCAATTGTTGATGAAGCACAATTTTATGTCAAAATTGTGACTCAATAGGGACACTTCCAATCTGAATGGTAATTGATGGCAGAGTCTCCTGAAAAACTTGTGCATATTGCATGCATTACGGAACTGTTAATAAACTCAGTAACATCCAAGTTTTTGCCAGCTAAAAATGATTTTTACATAAATGAAGTACTGTATTTACGAATTTATACAGCTTACTGATATTTAGGAGAAGTAGATTGTTTTGGTGTGAGTTCCTAGAGAAATCTTGCAGCTATACTTTGATGAAACTGGAATTTTAAAATTACTGATGTTGATATGAAATTGTGCTTCATCAACAATTGAATTCATGCCTGTAATGATATCTTTATCTAATCTAAGTGAAGCAATGTTGTAAAACAAAGTTGTCCATTATTACCTCCACAATAAAGGTCTAATTCTGAGGAGTAGGGAAGGGGTAAATTTCCAAGCAAATGCTTCAGAACTTGCTCAACATTATCTTTCCATTGACTGGAAAGTTGTGCTTAAAAAATACAATTAAATATATGATAGCTATAGTTAACTTGTGCAGTTCATTAACTTACACGTATTAAAACGCCCGATGAGTTCCAGCGTCCGCAACTCTCCCTTTATATGCCATTTTTAGTAATCTATGGTGCATTCAACCAACATTATCTTTGTCCGCTATGATGCTCTGGGTAATTATAAATCCTCAATTAGCACCGATCTTAAAAACATAGTGTCGTCAGCTTACAGATGTCTAGTAAGCTATCATTCCATTTTTTTTGTGGACACTTTCATTAAATCCGTGATAGTCATTTTCTTTAGCTAGAATGAAAGATTAAAATTAGTGAAGGAGAACCTTTGTATCATCAGCTATTATTATAAATATTAAAGTATAAAGTGCTCAAATAATAACATCAGCAGTTGACACTATAACAAGTCGTATCATTGAATGATAGATATTCTTAATCAGAGTAGTTTTGGCAGATTTATCTGAGAGGTGAATTGTGAAAGACAATTATTGTATACATCAAGTTGCACAAATCTCACTGTATCTCCACCTTCCAGATAAGTTGTGATGATATTCTTTATGTTGCGGATTAGTTGTTACACAATTGAAGGCATTTAGTAGGAGAAAGACTAGCTCTGCTTGTGAGGCAAGTGAGACACAAGGCCAGGCTTCTTGAGATGGTTGCATTTTTGATCCTGTGTACCAAACTAGGATATATTTCAGGATGAGCAGCCTTGTCAGAAGATGAAGATCAGTAATTCAATTTTGTGAACTTGCTCATTGATTGCAATCACTTGGTGAGAAAGAATGTCTAGATCTGACCTTTGCTGGGCTACATACCAAGAATTAACATTACTCCTACAATGCCCAGCTATATTATAATTATTATTATTATTATTACTATTATTATTATTATTGTTATTCTAAATACGCAATTAAATATAATTGGAGTCAGATTTATTGTTTACATAATGCCATGAAAATGACATCCCATGTAGCAGAATGACAGCATAGTGTATGAGTTGCTGATGAATAAAATGTAGCTAGAATGTCAGTCAGCATCAACAGATATTGCAGCTCATGGCTTGTGATAGAACACTTTACCTTGTAGAGCAAAGGCATATTGTATGTAGTTTATGTACCCAGGAATGTCGTGGACTGAGGGTTTTATTGAGGTACAGTACTTTCCATGTGATCATGTGGCAAGAACTCTGCAGCATATCTGCACAGGTGGCTTAGGTAAAAGAAAGGAATTGAAGAGAAGAAAGACTTGAAGGAATGAAAGAGATCAGAGAGACTAGAACTTCCCTAAACCCGACCAAGATAATTAGTAGCTATATAGTAACTACGATCGAAAGTTATGACGACCACTGATTCCTTAACATTTTATGGATAGAATAGGTTTTTGTGTGACAGACCTCAAGGACAACACAACTCTGTCTGTCCCCAAAGAAGGAACATGACGTATAAGTCTGAGGGAAATGGCTGTACCATTATGCTTATGTGCTGTAAACTTGTGTGAAAAGAAAGATAAATATTTTCCTGGTCATTCTAACATTTTGATCTCTGTCAATTAACTGCAGCTAGTTGAGTCTTCCATATGGAGTAATTCAGTATAACAGTAAGAGAGCCTGATACTTTTGCTCATTCATTTCATAATGTAACAACAATCAACACTATTTAACTTATTGGATCAATAAAAGAATAATAAGAAAAGTTATGGAATAATAATAAACTATTCGTTTGGAAAATAACAACTTTTAGAACAACAAAAAGAAAAATTCTAATAAACAGTGAGCATAATCAAGCAGGCCCTAGCAGCAAGCCTGTTTTAAAGATTATGAAAACCCTCATCTCTCAAGCAAGTTTTTTATCGATAAATTACTTGCAAGCCAGCTCATCTGAATATCCATGATTTCAAGAAACTAATGCAAATTACCCCAGCTTTTGTGACATTAATCAAGTCCATCACTCGTAACATGAAAAGGGTAGTAGTCTTTGTTGAATCAAATTTGTAAATTAGTGTAAAATGTATTGAAAATTAGTTTGATAACCTCTACAATATTGTCAATTTTTTGTTATCTCTAATTATTGGCACAGTTCACACATTTTTTTATCATTGTCAATGCACTGTTTAGAGGTGTTGCTCAATGTCTATGATGACCATGTCTTCCAAACCACACACACATGGAGAAGTACAACATCACACCAGCTTAGTGATACAAAACCACAAAACTGTTTCTGAATTTTTATAGTAGGAGCTAGAGGTCAAAAAGCATGCCAGGATTCTCTGTTTTATGCCCTGATCTTCGGAAGGAGTTGATCAAAATGTAGCAAACAAGGCTACAGATTGCATGTGGAAAGAATAATAGTAAATTATAAATGTGACCTCTGCCTTAAAGAGGAAGGTTATAATCAAACCTCTCATATGGATTAACTGCATCATAGAATGAGTGTAATATTTAGAGGAATAATTAATGTAATAATTAAAATTGATAACTAATGAACACTACAGTATAGCTGCTGAATACACGAAGAAATGATAAGACTTAATAAATATCAAAATAACTTTAACTTAGTAGAACAAATTCTTACTACAAAACAAAGCACGCAATGATGAAAAGACACGTAACCAGAAGAATTAAAGAAAGTGAAAAATTTATTAGAAACTGATAAAACACTAGGGAATAATTCTGTAATAAAAGAGTTGGTTAAGATTTTATATAACTACAGTCTGAATTTCCTTAGCTAGAGCTGACAATTCCATATCTTCTAATAGTTCAATTAGACCCTCCCACGTAGAAGGATAGGAGGTAGCCTCTTCTTCATTGCTCAGCCATACGTGGAAAACTTCATGACAACGATCTTCTACTCTAGGATAGTTCATTTCTATTCTTTGAGTGTGAGCAGGAGTGAGTCCCAATAGAGAACTGGCATCTCTCCATTTTGGACTGACTTCATCAATAATGCGTAGCTTTTGTTTCTTTCCGTCAGCATCCATCCACTTTAGAAGAATGAGGTTTTTCATAATTAGAGGATAAACTAAAAGTTTGTAACACAAAGTACATAATGTCTTTGTAAAATGTCTTGCTAGCTGATATAGTTATTGCTTTTTAGCTAAAAACTTGATTAATAGCCCATGTATTTGATGTATCAACATCCAGCGAGTTGTAAGAGTGAAACAATATTAATTATTATGTGTTGTTTATGGACACTTCGCATAGGGTGCACAAGTAATAGCAATAATACAGTTTGTTGTGGTTAATTGTAAAATTATAATATTGTGATGCTAAATTGTTATTTGACTGGCAGGTTAAATCTCTGTCAATCTTATAACTTGTAACAACATTTTAACAACCAATCATGATAGAATTTACATCAAAGTATGTGTTGTTTAGTCACATTTTACTTTATGTTGGTAGGTTTTCAGGCTGATGTGAAAGTTGTGGTGTTTATATTTGTCCTATAACAATCAAGAGAACAAGTGGTGAACATAGACATTACTTAATTGTGTCACTAATTTGTACTTCATAATTTGCGGATACTTAAGTAATACTTAAGTAAAATATGTAAGGTTTTTAAGTTTTTGCCATTAAACACCAAAATTTGAGCATTATTTCTATATGCGTACCCGTACGTATGCTATTTAAATATCTGAATTATTAAAAAATCCTGCTAAGAATAAAGAAATGTTTGAATTACCTTGTTTGCTAAAAACTTGCTGAGATGCAGCATTGTTCTCTACACAATCATGTTGCTCCACTTTGAGTGCTACTAAACAATATGAAAAATAAATACATTAATGTTCATCTAAGCGTATTTCAAGCCCATACGTTTTTTTTTTATAATAAACCTAATTAAAGTCACAATAATATTTTGATTCCAAATATTGAAGCAATTGTACTTGCCAAATGAGATGAGGTATATAATCAAATATAAAATTAATATAAAATAATCTCATGTATTCATACTAGCTGTTTGAAGTAACACCTCAGGAAAACTGTTTATTCTCATCATGTTGCTTCACTCTAATGTGATAGCAAGATAGCTATTATAATAAGTAATTGATTTTCTAACTCATTGTGACAGTATCTCTATGGCTATGATGTAAGCATTGAGGTAGCTTTCAAAGTCCAAATTTTGTCTTACTATTAATATAGTGACAGTGATGTCAATTGGTCTAAATTTACAGTAATCTCTTGGCATGTTAAATGAGGAATATAGTAAATCAGAAGGTACAGAAGATATTATGATGCCTACAGAAAGCATTCAACAACAAAGTAAGAGTTGGTTTGTGATAGAATCCAGGTGCTTAACTACAACTTTACAAAATGATGTGGTTGTGAAGATCTGCTTGAAGATGAAGAAGCTATAGTAGACTCTGAATTAGAATAAGAAAGTTTATTTTCAGATGTGGAAAGTTGTTCATCTATTTGCAGTTTTTATTACTTTTATAAACATTTTAAGACAATGTTAAAAAAAATGGTGTTGATTTCACCCTAGATATCTTCACAATGATATCTTTAGGTACATGACCCATGAAATAACTGAAGATATTTCAAGGTTATTATTTCATGCTGTACTGCTGCAAGCTCATTACCCTAGTAGTTAAAGCAACTGGCCAAACTCAACTGAGTAAGCTCAGCTGCAAAAATATCTGTAGCTTCATTTTCACTTGACAAACGCTCTTGAAAATAAATTAGGCTGCCAGTGAAATATTTCGCCATATCACGCACTGACTCATGTAATAAGTACTATTTATTTTCCAGACAATTCAGCAATACGATTCAATATTAATTTTATAACTTTTCAATGGAAGAACGAAGTTGCAACACATAAATAAATTAAAACTAAAAAGTATACTTATACTATCATAAACCTTAGTTCAATCGTTCATGTAACTGATGTTATCTTTACTTGCGATGATAATTTATATTATTGAATCCATAAACAGTGAGTATTAACAAGTTCGCAATTTTTACCCGTGTTAATTCACTTTAGGCTGAGTTGAATACATATTTAAATACACTATTCATACTTACACTTAAGTGAACAATTAAATCACAGATCAGAACAACTTTAATTATATTATTCAAAATGTTAAGAAATGTTAGAATCACCTTGATCACTTGAACATTGCTGCATTGCATCATTAGTTTCTACACAATCCTGTTGCTGCCCTTCAAATTCTGTAAATTAATATGCAAAATTAATGAAAGTGTTTGATTGTATTATCTAAATGCAGTTTAGACACACATGAGTGTCAAACATAATCACGAACTGAAATTCACAATATCGGATGGACAAAACTGAAAATATTGTTTTTTTCTATTTTAGAATAAAATGTGAAATTTTTTTAATTACAATATAATATTATGAAAAGAAGTAGCTATATTGATGATGTTAATGTTATTTAGTAAAGTATATTAAATGCACATAAGTCTATCATTATCACAATACTCACTGTGATTAAAAAATAAAATACAATGCCAGCTCTTTCAGCTTCAACATTAATACCTTTATGAGGTGTTCCAGTAGTCAATATGTTGCCATATTTCTCCTATAGTGTAATATTAGTATATATTATATATTTTGTTACACTGAGTTGATTTGACTATAATTATCATACCTTATTAAACCAAATTGTCTGTCTTGAATCTGTAAGGGGAATTATTTTAGTAATATTTGGGTCTTCTAGGCACATCATTTTATGAGAGGTTTCATCTTCAAGTATACATAAATGGAGCGGAGGTTTGTTCAATACAGAATCCCATAAATGATTAGTACATTCGAATCCATATTGAAGTCTTGCATTGAGGTACTTGAGATTACAATTGACTTCTGTTAACATAGAAGTGATAGTATTTCTAATGTGTGCACAGACTACAGAAGTGGGTGTTGTTGGATGAGACTCCCTGTAGAGTACCACTTTAATATATGTGGCAGAGCTAATGATAGTAACTGTGTCCAAGTCCTTTCCTACGAGAAATTCAATCTTGTTGCGACAAGGACTGTCTTCCTTGAAAGTCCAATTGAGTTTTGTGTTTGAGACAAGGCCTGTAATAAGAGAAGAGAAGACTCCTAAAGGTAGATAGCCACACTCGTATCGATACATGAGAGGAGCCACATCTGCAGTAGCAGGAACATTTTGGAGCTCATCTTTTGTAGCACTTCTTAGAATACTGGGCATGAAGTAAGTCATTTCTTTTCTTTTTCTTGTTACTGGAAGAGGAGCTAAGATATTGTGGTGTTCAAAAAGTGTGATTAGCATTTCCACAGAAATATAAACCTTAACATCTTCTTTAGTAGCTTTCAGTAGATCTGACATTGTAAACTGAGCTTTGTTCTTAAACATTGCTGCTGCTCGTTGTCCAGCTTTATCGAAATTGAATGTCTTCTTTACTAGTTGTGTTGCACCATCAAAGATTACCTGAACAACAATTTGTTTAATAATTCGTTTTTATGCCAGATAACAAAACCTGCTTAATAAATAAATTAAATTTGACAATTATTGTATACGATGTAGCTATGTTTTGAAATAAGACATTTGAAATACAAATAAAATAAGTCATGCATCACATAAGTTACTGCTTGTCATGAAATAATTGGTAAATTTTTTGGGTAAATTGGCAAGAATTGAAAAATTATTATCAATCGAGTGGAGCAAGTGAGATACTTACTATTAGTAGTGGATAAAGTAAAATCAGATGTTCGATATTATGTATGGATTGAACTTATGCACCTAAAATGCATGTGCTGGTTCCTTTTTTCTCCTAAAAAAGCTACTTTTAAGGCTTGACACAAGTTTCTTCTGATACTACAGCATGAAGTCTTACTTTAAACTTGGCTCCAAATTGCGAGAAAATTCCTGCAAAACAGTTGTTTATCAAGTCTCAATCGCTGTCTGCAACTGGCTACAATGGCATTAAAACTTTTACCAGACGGAATTTCAAAAACCTCATTATTATTGGGGGCTGCTTAGCTAAGTGCCGCATGTTGATTTTTAAGAGCCACTGTAAACCAGAATAGCTTACTATAGAAGCTACCACTACTCGGATAAGCTGAGGTAAGTACCTACTTCTATATTTTTTAGCTAAAATTACATAAATAACCTTTTTGTAGCTCAGAGCTTGTTCAAGATTTACTGTTAAATCTTATGGTCGGAATGGTATAAATTTGATACAACATAAGTTACAATTACTAAGGTAATAGAGTAATGCTATATTTGTTTGTGGTTGACTGCTACAACACTGTTTTGCATGAACTAAGCTAAAATAACAAAACTGTAGTTTTGTTACCTAACATGGCAACCTTGCTTGGTATTTGTGCTCAAGCACACCACTAGTATATGGATTGTATCTATGCCCTGTATACTATGGCAATAAGTAAGCCTTATATTAGAAATAAGCTCATAACCATGTGATCATTCCAATTAATTATTCATTTTCAAGTCAAAAAAACTGTAGCAATTTGTTACTATAGTAGTGACTAGTTATTAGCAGTGATTGGCTACAAACTGGACATTATTTGGATAATCAGAGTGGCATCAATTCTAAAGATGACCTTGATTGAGATAAGAAATTGTATCCATTGTTAACTAGAATTAATGGTCAATGACTGTATACATATTCTACTTACTGAAAAATAGCCTGTTTTCAAGACTTACAGGTAATTCACATACAAACTACTAAAGTTGTATTGCAAAACTGTCCTCTTTCCTGTAAAAGGAGGTAAGGAATGGCTATACTTGTAATGTTAAAATAAAACCACAGCATTTTGTAGGATAAAGCAGTACATTAATAAATGCATTCTTTTTTTCATTATAGCTAGTGTATTGACCATTATATCAGGTTTAAGATTAACTTCAAGACATATGTTTTGTAGTTATTCAGAGTGCTTGTTGTCAAGAATTATGAACAACTCAGGTAGACTGAATGGTTTAAATTCAGAACTTAATAGAATTGAGGTAATATAGTAATTCTTTATTAGTCTGCTGAAATTATAATGGTCAGCTGCTATATACTGTTTAGTACGAACTAAGCTAATAATTATGTAACAATATATAGTTAGTTTTGTAGTTTTATGTAACACTTCTAGACTGGCTCGCTTGATATTTGGGCTCAAGCACACCACTAATTGAATTGATAATAGTATATTATGGGTAAATAGATATCTAGCAGTTTTAAACTCAGTTAAAATAAACAATTAGTTAATTAGTAAAAAATATAAATTCAAGCTATTCCATTATTAATTAATACAAAATAAAATTTACATTATAACATTCTGGCATGCTATTTTTTATATTAAATAATAAGACTAGATTAACTAATTAAAAAATGAATTATTGATAGACATTTTACAGCAATATAAATACAAAATACATTTTAGGATTCGTTTATTATTTCGATTCAAATAGTACAGTTATAGGCAGTTTCATTTAATGTATTATAGCACATATTACAGTCGAGATACTTTAAGTTCAAGTATTCTTGAATTAATAATTAAATCAATACATAGACTCTGCAATATAATGCGAACATTTAGTACTCTACACATCTATTACACAAATATCAAAAGCAAAGTAATGAAGGTAAGTATTGCTAACCTTGACATCACAAATGACTATGTTTTCAAATCCTCTCACATCTGGATAGTACAGGAGCGTGCCAACACGATATTGAAGAAACCAAAGGACATTGGTTAGGTCTGATGAATCAATATTTAAACTTTCTGCAATCTCACTGCATTCTTCAAGTGTCATTGTGCGCTTTCCTTTTGATCGCAGAACAATGCTGAACATCAACCAGGAGCAAGGAATGTGAACTTTACCTAGATTCTTCTTAATGCAATTCTCAAAAGTTTGTCTTGCTTTGTTGATTTCCTCTACAGTTCCTTTCTTGTTGTCCAGTGCTAATGTCAGGACTCCTTCTGAGGAATACTCGACAATGTCTTGGTGGTAAAATTCCGTCTGCTCAATTTTCTTTCTAAGAATTTGATCCCTTTCTCTAAACTGTGACAGAGACACCTTGTCTCTAAATGTTCCCACAAACATAGCTTTAGTAACTATGTTAGTTTTGTCCAAGGCAGTATTGGAGTATTGACTTGAAGTCAATTTGTCACTCGTATTCTTCATGCATGCTATGCTAGCCAGAGTTTGAAAGGTAACTTCTTCTAGAGTTACTACAGAGTCTACTTTCTCAGTAGAAACTCCATCTTCATTGGTACAATACATTTGAAACACACAGTCCCAGGAATCAGTGAGTCGACTGAAAATAAGGTGTAAAGAAGCACCCATTAGAAAGCGAGACATGAGGTCTAGAAATTCAGTTTGGCCTCCATGATCAGTTGTTATCAAGTATATAGTGTCTTTCAGTAAATACTTTACTTTCTCTTCATTGTGTTCTGCTGCAGCTTCAA
>WLWI01004865.1_pt1 | contig 11286 bp, 6 predicted proteins | sample 6701501 | NCBI WGS metagenome assembly WLWI01 (sample SAMN12718690, study PRJNA515312) | sponge metagenome | isolation source: marine sponge | host: Mycale hentscheli | place: New Zealand: South Island, Marlborough, Capsize Point | collected 2014-11-01
CCCTATCCCCCCCCCCCCCCCCCCCCCCCCCCCCCCCCAGACTCCCTAAGGCTGCTACGTCTCGCTGGTTTGCTCGGGCCTTCGCTCACTACGGCCCGCATGCCTATTGACCTCCACAAACCCCTCTGCTGAGCACACACTTGCACACGTGCTCCTGCCTCTCGTGCGCCAGCATCTACCCCCTATGAGGGAAGCGCATTCCTCTGCCTATACTCTTGCTTGTTCCCTGCCCACACGAGCTCTCCCACCCCCTGCCTACCCCTATACTACACGACTACCCTATGGGGAAGGTCCCCTCACTAGCTCCCCATAAGTTCACAGCCGCGTGGCTGGAGAAGGGCTGGCTGAGGAGACCCCTCCCCCCTTGTCCCTAACCTATGCCCCTGTCTCACCTCCCACACTGCTTTCTCTCTGAGCCTCCTGAATCTTTCCGAACACCCCCGCAATAATGGCGTCCAGCGTCTTTGGATCCAAATTCATCGCTGCCACTATGGGTGCTGTCCCTGAACCTGAAGCTTCCTCACTCGCCATCTTACTCCAGCTAGTGATGCGCTTTAAAAGTCTCGCTCGCTCACTAATAACACAACAAGATTTGTTGTCCCTGCTGCCACTATACGGGTTTGCTGGTCTGGCACTGCTTGTCTGTGAAAACTGCTAGCATGTGGTTCCTTGACTTCGCGCCTCAACTTAAATATACATCGTCGTCCCTTTCCCACTATCCTTCCGCATTTGGGCCACTCCTATCTGCATGGCCCGGTCGCTCCCAGTGCCGATGTTAACACCGGTTAACTAGAATATTAACCTCTATTTTACCCAGGCCTGCCCAGTTACCCAGGCCTGCCCAGTTACCACTAGCAACTTTGTTTATCAGCATTTTCGGTGTCAAGCGAATTCTTCAGTGTTTCCGGCCCAAAATTAAAATTCGATTAAAATTCAATTGAAGCACACCCACAAGTTTACTTTAGCAAGTTTACTTTAGCATTGTAGCTGCCAGCTGTTATCTCCAGATCTAACTCTACTGGGGTGCTCTGCAGTAAGCAGTAAAGCAGCTAGCTATGGTAAATTCCTGAGGTATGAGAGCGGCAGCAGGAGAGTTATATGATAGGGCTGGTCCCATATAGGTGGATATGAGAGAGTAGTAGACCCTGGCATATCCAGCCTCACATAACCTGCTCCCTGCTTTATCGGCCTATTCTATTAAACTAAAACTCAAAAATAGCAATACCCCAAGGGTGGTTAGTATGCACAGTTCATATACCTAAAGGCAAAAAATAGTGCACACTTAATAAGTTAGTACACCTAGTAACAATATAGCAACGGGATCTAATTTGCGATAGAACGTATCGTATGAGTTCTAGAGCACGCCAGAGCTTACAACTGCGTCATAAGCTAGAGCTAACTGGTGTCTATCCATTTCTGCCATAAAAAATCGACCCATAAGCCTTTACCCGGTGATGATACTGAAAAAAATTATTTGCCGCGTATGGAAGATTCCTGATCCTGGAATGGAAGCCTTGGATGGGAAGTATCGGGTGAAACTGGAATCTTTCCTGGCCCATGCGCGTAGACGGGTCGTCACCTCTCCTTCCCCGCCCCCCTCTCCGACCTAGTCCTTTCCACCCACGCAGTGAGCTCCATTTTGCTGCGTGGGTCTTGAGCTGTTATAGCTGCGACCGAGCTTCCGACGTCGCTGGACAGGTTAGGGAAAGCATTTAGTGTTGCTCAGACTTCCCACCAACAAAGAGTAAGGGGTATATTGAAAACAGACGAGATGAGCTGTACAGCGCCCGAAAAACTCCATAAACTTCACTAAATTTCTTTCTTTTAATAGTTACAGTATTAATGCGCACCTGCGCTACCGCCCCTTTTTCACGTGCAACGTTGATGTTTGCGCGCTTAATTGACTTGGATTCACATGACTAAATTGCTTCCGGTAAAGTACTAGTGTAATTACTTGTGGCTTACTGGCTAAAATTATCAATCTATTTTTTTAGTAATTCATAAGCAAGCTCAATACTAAAAAAATTAACAACAACAATGACAAAATATTTGCTCCAAATATTATATCATATTTTTGCTAAGGTTTACTTAAATTATACATTAATTAGATAGTTAAGTGCTGGAAGTATATTCTTAGTGATTCATATGTAAGTAAGTAGTGCTATAATCCTAACTTATAAAAGAAAATTCTTTATTTTCTATTTCATTTAGAACAGAAGGACAGAAGCAGCTGGGTTTTTATTGACCTCTCTGTTATTTGTACCTAATCAAAGCTACTAGTAACCACACTAACTATAAACATGCCCCAAGTAAAAGGCTAAAGCTAGCTGCTACAGCAAAATTGCTGTAGCTCACTTTTATTTGCATGTGCCTGATATACACTGAGTCATAATGACGACATGCACAAAACAATAATGCGATCACACTTCAATCACTGACTTGACTTCAGTTACTCATCATATACAAATAGTTTGAACTGGTCATGTCTGAAGAAGGTCTTCCTCCACCAAAAAAGCAGAAATTGAAAAGGCAGTGTCACTTTGATAGAAAGTGGGTAGAAGAATTTCAAGGAATAGGTAGAAGTTCAAAAGGTTGAAGAAGAACAGCTACCGTATTCATCCCAATTACAGCACCGCTCAAATCTTAGAACCAACCGGTGACAATATATTTTTTTTCGTTCTATTTATAAACCAATCCCATTTTTGAATTATTTTTTTCTGGTGCTTAGCTAAATAGGACGGGCAAGTGGCCGTTGGATGTCTCAGCCGAGGATTGTTTGTTATTACGCCTTCAGGAACTGTAGTAATAAGCCATTCTGCACTTGTACGTTTTAATCGTCGACAGGTGTGACTCTCGGTCACCGAGAAGTCAACTTCGCCCTAATTGCTAAGCTCCACCCTATTTTAAGAACCAGTCGATGTCAATAATTTATGTTTTGCTCCAATAATGGACCATTTCCAAATTTGAATTATTATTTTTTGGTGCTGTAATTAGAACAAATACGGTATTGTTATTTTAAACTTTTGCATAGATGATGTCATTAAAAATTATGTCATTGTGGGTGTGCTATTTGGGTGTGGCCAGGGTGTGGTTTTTGTCCCTGAAATAGATTCTGGAAAGTTGGCACCTATGCTATAGGATTGCAGCATCACTCTGCAACTCACTTGTTAACAAATTGAGGAACTTGGTTTCAATTATATGATGTTTTTTTGTGTACTTAATTATTTATAATTTGATTCACCAAGCTCATAAAGGAAAAACGCCAAGCAGCCAGGTTTGGCTAATCTATAGGCATCCACAAACAGTACTATGTCAATAACTCAATAAAGAAAAGAAAAAGAAAAACATGGAAAACATGACAGTTTGAAGTTAGGAGAATGTGAGAAAGGAACTCAAAACTGACTTATTCTAGGATATTTGTTAGAGTTTTTATTAGAATGAAGAAGATCCATTCATAATTCATTAAAGTTATATGAACTTGCTCGAGAGCAATCAATTTAAATAATGATGATTTGTTCCAGGCTTTATATACACTGAATCCACAAAAAGCTTCTGGCTTTATATACACTGAATCCACAAAAGCTTCTGGCTTTGACACTATATCACCACAGTTGTTAAATTACTGCTAACTCTTACACAAGCTATATTTGATCTCCTTAAATTATCTTTCATTCTCACTTCATGCAATCAGACTGGACAATACACAAAATTTACCTCTTTTCAAGAAAGGCAAACCTTCACTAGAGACTAATAGACCAATTTTCTTTTGTGTATTCAACATAAGTGCTTGAATCTATTACTTAACAGAAGTTAGTTCATTTCATTTACCCTAATATTTCAAAGTCACAATTTGGTTTTGCCAAAAAAAAAAAGATCAGCACTCTTACAACCAAACACTATAATATAAGCTCTAGTTGATGGGTATTACTGGACCTTTTTGGCTATGGCAGAATAGATATCATTATGTAGACATTGATGGCCATAAATCTACCAGTCCATTCTGTTCCACAAGGCAGTGGCCTAGGTCCCTTTCTTTTCTTAATATGTTGAGTGACATCCCTTCTCTTTATTCTCTTTCAATTGTGTTTATGTTTGCCAATGGCATTAAAGCTCATTTCTAGCAGGACAAACCATGCTCTTCTTGGTGTCGATCATGGAATTTATTACTAAACTCTTTCAATTGTACTCACATGCATGTGCCTCTCACCCCATATGTATACCGATCAACCAACCTACGAATTTGGAAATGAACCAGTGCAGGCTGTGGCACAACAGAAAGACTTAGGTGTAATTAAACATTGTGGAAAAGCATTATTGTTCCCTATACCTAGTCAGAAAAACCATTCCATATTCTGCTCCAGTTAGCATCAAGAGGTCATTATATCTCACTCTAATGAGGTCACAACTGACTTACTGTTGTCAACTATGGCGTCCTGACACTATTAAAGACATCACTCAACTTGAACGAATACAATGACATGTAACTGAAATATGTCCTTCCCGGCTTCTTTCCCTCCTCCTTCTACCATAATGTACTACCTTGAACTTTTAGATATCATCAGATTCCTTTAACATTTTCAATCACATCACTTTCGCTTCTGGCCCCACAAGATAATCTTCATCTAATGAACTTAAATTAAATATCCACCATACTTCAACCACACCACGTCAATGCTTCAAACACATCGTTTTGTTGTGGAATGCAGTATCTCCCATAGACACATCAATATCCTCATCATTCATTTAAAAAATATGCTTTTTTGTTGTTGTTAGTGTCCCCGCTCACATTGTCACTCATTATCAATTACTTACAAATGTGTAACTTGTGTATCCTTAGATGACTACATTTTCAATAGCCTCACCTATGTCATCAGTATCATCAGGAATTGTATGGAATAATTTTAGTGCACTTGATTTGAATGCTGTTAGAGATGAATATTCTGGATATGACAAGTTAATGATGTTCCCTTTAAATTTTTCAGCCACCTTTGATTATTAGCATTCTCCTAGAAAACCCACATTTTCTCATGCTTTCAAATACTCCATGCTTATTTCCAGCAAATATTGAACAACAGATTCAGCATGGTATTTGTAACACCACAACCTTGGCAACAGCAAACTTTATAGATCAGAGAGACAAGAATGCTGTCTTGCAGTCTACATGACAACTCACATTTGCTGCATGCAAGTCGGAAAGAAACCCTCTTTTTTTTTTTTATTTAAAATCCTTTCTGGTCATACAAGAGACTATGCCATCAAGCAAGGTATTCATGTTCAGTGAAGCAGAATCAGAGCTTCAATGAGGTGTGGTGACCCTTTAGGAATTAGACACATATTAAGAGAGTTCTACACAATCGTGAATGGCATCTTGATGGATATCATAAACTTATCAGATGGGGGTTTGTTATACACGGCGGACTAGATGTAGTCAATTGGTAGCTTACTTTAAAGTTGCCACAAACAATCGACCTGAAACTGTATTTTTTTTTCTATCTGCAGTTCAAGAATATGGCCTTCTGTCAAGAATAAGTATGGACTGTGGTGGGGAAAATATTGCAGTTGCTGAGTTTATTCTGGAACATCCACAATGTGGAGTGCGTAAAGGAAGTGTTACAGTGAATTGAAAGGCTTTGGATAGACCTTTTCTTAGGATATGTAGTGGTTTTCTAGATATTTTCTATTAAAACTTAACTACGATGTCTAAAAAGAGGTCGCCAATTTGGCACTACTTTGTTCCTGACACTGAAGACTCTAGACGAGTACCATTATACTTCTAATTATGTAAAAATTAAATTTTCAAAATTCAATGAATATATCTATCGGTTATCGGTATCGGCCTTGATTCGAGATAAAATATCGGTTATCGGTATATCGGTAAAATCTTCTATCGGTGCACCTCTACATATTGGCGTGCTAGATGTGAATAACATTATAGACCGGTGTCACGGGACCACAGCTCCCCACGACAATTCCTCCCCCGGAAGTGAGGCCCTAGGATGGGGAGTCCCACCACCCGGAGTAACTGTCCTAGGACAAGAGCTCCGCCCCTAGGGTAAGGCCTCCCCATCAATGCTCTCTGAAGCGCTCTGAGCTCCACCTATTGCCCTGCCCACTACGGTGCATCTTGGAAGCGCGTGTCAGGAATACTCTGACATTTTACTATATAAAAGTGAAAACAAGTATAGGGACGGCCTCAGCAAGAATCAGAAACGGAACATAAGAGACAAATCTTCTCGCTACACAGTAAGAAGTACACTAATCTGAGCTTCCCGCTTGGAATTTTTTTGGTTATGTTGTCAAATCCTCTGAAATAAGCCATCATACATAAAACAATTCAAACTTGGCCACTTTTTCTGTATAATTCATGTAGATTGAACTTTAATTTCAATAGCATCGGAACAATTCTGCAGTGATATTTCTCATCTAGACTTTGTTTTCAAATGATTTATAAAGAATGAGTTAGTGACAAGTGTTGTCAAAATGTCTTTAGAATTATGTGAAACTATCCAGGAGTGGATAAAGCATTTCTAGTAATTAATAAGTTATAAGTGTTGTCAAATTATTTATTAAAATGGTGATTTTATGTCAAACCAATCACATCATAGATTTTTCTAATTTTTAGTAGTATATTTACAATGTGAATGTCCAGAATATTTGGTGTGAATTATAGAGTCTAATCTTTAATGATTTTAAATTCATGAAAAGAAATATTGATGGTATGCATTTTGGGAGAGATAAAACATACCAATAAAGTAAGTTGCATTTGTGATTGGATAGATGCTCTGGGAAAGCATACATGCAAAGAGGTGCATCAGTTTCAGCTAAGTACATTCCTCATTTACCATGCTTGCAGCTGACTCAACTCAAATCGACAGAGTGTATATATATTATTTGTACCATGGTACATTCAAACCATCAGATTGCTCGATTCGCAGTGAATATATTTCATACCCACCTCTTTGGAGGTGAATAAGTAAACTGTCCAATAAGTACAAGTCTATTGCACCCCTCCTTTCGGTCAGTAATGGATTTGCACTATTTTCGAGCCTTTGGTCTATGATTGTGTAAATCCTAACTTGACCTCCATGTCATGGTGTATCCTATACGTATGTAATGGGGATAGAGGGGAGTACTAGATAAGGACCATGTAATAGTATACTTTAAAGATTAGGGAAACTGAATTTTAGGATTTACAACTGGGATGACTCACTCACTACAATGCAATGTTGGAACCACCCCTAGCTTAAAATTTATTTTATTCGTAGATTGCAGAAGAATTTTACTGGAAGGGGATGCATGATGATGTCAAGGAGTTATGTAAACATTGTGATAAGTGTCAACATACTAATAATGTGCTTCAGAAACCAAGATCCGAATTACATCCAATACCTGTCTCTAAAGTATGGGACAGAGTAGGGATTGATTTAGTGGGACCACTTCCAGAGACAAAATGTGGAAATAAATATATAGTCACACTTAGTGATTATTTTTCCAAGTGGCCAGAGGCTGCACCCCTGAAGTCTAAATGTGCTGAAGGTGTGGCAGACTTCTTATTCGATGTTTTCTGTAGACATGGCTGGCCTAAAATTATACAATCTGATCAGGGTAGAGAATTTATTAATGCTGTAAACAGTTACCTCTTTAAGTCTACAAATATACAGCATTGTATATCTAGTGCATATCACCCACAAACAAATGGATTAGATGAGAGATTTAACCAAACTCTTCTAAATACTCTGAAAAAAGTGGTGGGTTCAAATGAAAAGGAATGGGATACACATATACCAGCTGCACTGTATGCTTACAGAATCTCTAAGCATGCATCCACTAAATTTACTCCTTTTTTTCTGGTTTATAATCGTGAAGCACGAAAAGCTGTCTCATTTGAGATGGAGAAAGAAGAATGTGGAGAGAATGGCAGTTCAAAAATATTGAGTGACACTGAAGAGGCTGAGAATATAGATGCGATTATATCAAATTTAGTTAAAGTACGTGATTTTTGTCACAGTAAAGCTAAAGATAACATCTCAGTGGCACAGGAGAAGCAGAAGAAGCAATATGATGCAAAGCATAATTCATTTAAGGTATATATAACAGTTTTGTATTGTATAAGTATTAATTATTCGGTTTTATGTAGGTATATCCTGATGGAAGTAGTGTTTTGTTAAAAAATATGAAGCATGCACATAGAATGGGGGGCAAAATGGACACCACATGGAAGGGTCCTTATATTGTATACAAAAATATGGGTAAAGGAAAATACCAGCTAAAATCTAAAACAGGAAAAATTTTGAAGAAGTTGTTCAATGGAGTACTCCTGAAAGAATACTATTCACCTTGTAGTATTCAGGAACAACCACAGCATAACTCAAATAGTTTACCTTCACAGGTGTCAGTGCTATCTACAGTGGTACCTTCACAGGTCTCAATGCTACCTTCAGCAATACCTACACAAGTGTCAGTGGTTCCTTCACAAGTGTCAGCGCTACCTTCAGTGGTTCCTTCCCAGGTCTCAATGAGCTTCAGTGGTACCATCAGAAGTGTCAGCGCTACCTTCAGTGGTTCCTTCCTGCAGGTCTCAATGCTAGCTTCAGTGGTACCATCAGAAGTGTCAGCGCTACCTTCAGTGGTTCCTTCACAGGTCTCAATGCTAGCTTCAGTGGTACCATCAGAAGTGTCAGCGCTACCTTCAGTGGTTCCTTCCTGCAGGTCTCAATGCTAGCTTCAGTGGTACCTTCACAAGTGCCAGTGGTACCTTCAGTTGTTCCTTCACAAGTGTCAGCGCTACCTTCAGCAATACCTTCACAGGTCTCAATGCTACCTTCAGTGGTACCTTCACAATTATACCAGCTAAAATCAAAAACAAGAAAATTTTTGAAGAAGTCGTTCAATGGAGTACTCCTGAAAGAATACTATTCACCTTGTAGTATTCAGGAACAACCACAGCGTAACTCAAATAGTTTACCTTCACAAGTGTCAGCGCTACCTTCAGTGGTACCTTCACAGGTCTCAATGCTACCTTCAGTGGTACCTTCACAGGTGTCAGTGGTACCTTCAGTGGTTCCTTCACAAGTGTCAGTGATACCTTCAGTGGTTCCTTCACAGGTCTTAATGCTAGCTTCAGTGGTACCTTCACAAGTGTCAGCGCTACCTTCAGCAAAACTAGTGATTTTTTTCTTCTTCTGTAGCTATGATCATAAGCTTTTATTGTAACGCCCCTATTGTCACACTGTATGTTTGCCTTATACTATATTCTCAGTGGTTTACTGGAGTGCTAGGTGTTACACTACTGTTGAGGCATGTATCTCTTGTACTTTAGCTTTTCTCAGGAGACAGCATCGATATCTATCATTTCATTGCACGAGTTACTTATCGACAGCTACATATCAACATAGATTATATTCACATTGGTACTGGCATAATATTTTTTTTTTGGTATTTGTAATCACTAGCTAGTGTGAAGTAATACTGAGAGTTAGACTTCTACACATCATGTGTGTGTTCACTTTTAGATTTATACTCATCATGTGTGTGTGTTTGCACAATGTGTTTACGTGTCTTATGTATCACCCGTGGAGTATGGGTTTTAAAACTGTTTATATGTAGTAAGGTATTTTTGTATACTTTCACACATGCTATGTTTATTGGCATGCAGAATATTTACTTTGAATATTTAGGTATGAAACACTTTCAGGAATATGGCTGTTGGCTTGCAGAGACTGTGGTGAAACTTAACTTTTAGTATTAGCTATTTCAAACAATTAAATCAATTTTTGTTTACAGTCTTGATATAATGCATTCAATATAATGACAACAATAATAATTAATGAAATCATAATTGTCTCTGAATTTCGTAATAATCCATGATATAAGCACCGTTATAAGAAACCTGCCTATATTTTGATTTGAAAATAAGCTGAATAGCTATACTCTATCCTATTCTAAACCTTATAACAAGCTTATACTGTGTATAGCTTACAACGAACTTATTGCAATTGGCTATCACATTATATGTCATTACTTGAATTAATAATTATATTGGAGCAGAACTGAAGTAGCTATTTGCAGAGGTTTGCTTTGGGGGCGTTGTCGTCCTAGGATGGAACCTCCCCACTGGAACTTGTGCACTAGGATGAACACTCCTCAGTTAGGACATTAACTCCCCACCCTGCTTGACTCAAACTTGGGCAAACTTACAGTTTTTATTTACCTTAGAAGTATGGTAGATTCTTCGCTTTACTCATGGTCGATTAACTTGAGTTTGATGAACTTTTTAGTACCAATTTATTTCATTAATCAAAATATTTTGGACTCCATTCTCACGAGGCGAAAAATCCAGACTATAATTTTTAGAAGAATAAAGTATATTTTATCACTTGCATCTATAATTGTATTGGAGCATAACTAAAGTAGCTAGCTAGCTATTTGCAGAAGTTTGCTGTGAAACTTGCTGACTCACACCCACATACAAACTAAACATCATGATGGATCAGCTGTATGAGTCCATATCCACCTCATAGTTACTTGGTCCAACTTTCTTCATGGTTCATTGTAAAAGTTAAATTTTCCAGTCATTTTAAGTGAAAAGAATCTTAACTTTATAGGTAAATGTCTACTAGCCATAGCTATAGCAAAAATAATTCATAGCTATAAAAAAAAAACTTAGCTATTTGTTATAAAATTGAAACTAAAATAATCAGAATGTCTTTTTTCCAAACTATTCTAACCACTTCAGCTATTACTTTAATAAAATAATAGCTAGCAATGACTTCTTGTGGTTACCTAGTTTTAGTACAAAAACTAAAACCCAACTCTTGTACTAAAATGGAATACCAAAGTTTTAGGCTATGCTTTAATACTGGAATGATTCTTGAAGCCAACTGTATTATGTATTTTTCTCTACTTATTCTCAAACTTGTAGTACTATTAGCTACTCAAGCATTTTTTGTTAGTTATTCAGAATAGCTATAGCCAATTCTCATTGGCTGCATAGTGTTTTTTTTTAATTATTCTAAAATAGCTATTATTTTTGTCAATTTCTGGAAATAGCTAGCTATAAGTTATTCAATATCTTGATTTCAGTACTATAGTTCATGGTGAAGTGGAATTCACTGAGTTCATATTATATTGAACTCCAAGTCTAGTGGCAATTAGACTACGAAAAATCAATAATTTAAGCCGTTTTTTTTTTATACATTGACAATTATTTGGTAACACCTAGATAGGTGTAGCTATATATCTCGTCTGCTTCAGTGTAAATGTCCTATAAAAATTTCATTATCTTGA
>WLWI01004867.1_pt1 | contig 11285 bp, 7 predicted proteins | sample 6701501 | NCBI WGS metagenome assembly WLWI01 (sample SAMN12718690, study PRJNA515312) | sponge metagenome | isolation source: marine sponge | host: Mycale hentscheli | place: New Zealand: South Island, Marlborough, Capsize Point | collected 2014-11-01
CTTGTCAGTGCCATCCTCGTCGAGATTGACGATGAATGGAGCAATGCCGACAAGCGATATATCGTGTGGAACGACAATAATGACTCAAACTAAACCGAAGTTACAGACGTAGGGTTGCACAATCAAGCGAAAGCGGATAAGATATGCCTAGCATTCCTATTTACCTATACGAGACTAAAATTCCTGTTTAATCCTGAAGATAACACATGGGCTGAGCTTTCAGCTATCAGTAGTAGGGGAATCGTTGTTAGGCAGTTATATGCTCCTCCTCGCGAATCAGATCATCCTTTACGAGAGCTCAGTGAGCTTGCTTCTTCGGCTGGCGTTGAAGTACTTTACGAGTTTCTGCCTGTCCGAAGAGTCCCGGTAGCCAGTACATTTATCGGTAAGGGTAAGGCCGAAGAGCTGGCAGGTCTAGTCTCTGAGTTGGAAATCGATTTGGTTGTTTTTGACCATCCAATTACTCCGGTGCAGGAAAGAAATCTGGAACGAGTCCTCAATTGTCGAGTGTTAGGTAGATCCGGCTTGATTCTCGATATTTTTGCCTTAAGAGCAACTTCCAGTGAAGGAAAGCTTCAAGTTGAATTAGCCCAGCTTAAACATCTATCGACACGCTTGGTTCGGGGGTGGTCGCATCTCGAAAGACAAAAAGGCGGTATTGGTCTTCGAGGCCCGGGGGAAACCCAACTTGAGACTGACCGGCGACTGATCGGAGATCGTATTAAAACACTTACCCAGCGCTTAGATAAAGTTGAGTCACAAAGACAATTAAGGAGAAGGGCTAGGCACCGTACTCCCGTTCCCACGGTTTCATTGGTGGGTTATACGAATGCTGGAAAATCGTCTCTATTTAATATGATGTCCGGTGCTAATGTTCTAGTCGAAGACAAATTGTTCGCCACTCTCGACCCCACGATGCGAAGAGTCGATTTGCCAGGCTTTGGCGAAATTGTTCTCTCAGATACAGTTGGGTTTATTCGTGATCTGCCTCATACTCTTGTGGCTGCTTTTCATTCAACATTGGAAGAGGTGGTGAGCGCTTCTTGTTTACTGTTGGTTAATGATGTTTCCGATCCTGATCATCTAGAGCTGAGAGCCCAGGTTGAGATGGTATTAGACGAGATCGGTGCAAGTGATGTACCAGTTATCTATGTAAACAATAAAATTGATCTTATTGCGGAGGAGTCTCGAGTACGTCGGAGTGAGAACGGATTGGTGGATCGGGTTTGGCTGTCTGCTGAAAGTGGTGATGGAGTGCGACTTCTGCAGGAGGCTGTGTCAGGGTTTCTGAGTAGCCACCATGAAATTCACACAATGCTGCTAAAGCCACAGGCCGGGGCATTGAGGGCAAAACTATACCAACGTTGCGAGGTTATGAACGAGACAGTGGACGATGAAGGAAATATGTTGCTAGAAGTAAAAATGGATGCGTCAGATAAAGGATGGATCGATGCTCAGGCTCAATTCACAGAGCTCTGGGAAGATGTAAGCGCTTAGGTTCTATTTTTGCTGAAACTCAATAATTCTCCTCCTACCGTGAGGGATGCTCATCTTTAACAAACATCACGAATGGACTAGTGAAACAATATGCGAAATCATCTCGTCCTATGCTAAAATTCCGCGCTAAATTTGAACAAACTAGGATTAAGAGAACCCAATGAAGTGAAGAGCCTAGGCACTACGTCGCTCTATTATGAAGAACTGGGTGATGTTTAGTTTAAATGTCTTTACGTAGGCTTGGACGAATCAAGTTGGGAGTCGAAATCGGTAAGATGACGGCGCAAAAAGCAAGCCGGTAGTGTCTAACAGAGGCAAGGCTATTTGCGAAATCTTCCTCTATTTTTACGGGTAACGATGAGATTGCCCGCTTCTAGCTGTATTTGGGCCTCTTAAATTTTGGAATCGAAAGAAAGATAGTGAAAGGCCCTAAGTAACCTCTGCTGATTGTTAAATTAACAGGCTGAATATTAGTCGATGACTGAAACACCATTTGCGAAAGAAACACTGCCGGCTAACCTTGATCAGGAAATGAGGCAATCCTATCTTGATTACGCTATGAGCGTGATTGTTGGTAGAGCTTTGCCCGATGTCCGGGATGGATTGAAGCCGGTCCATCGGCGTGTGCTCTATGCTATGTCTGTGCTCGGGAATGACTGGAACAAAGCTTACAAGAAGTCAGCTCGTGTGGTGGGGGATGTCATTGGTAAATATCACCCTCATGGCGACACAGCAGTATACGATACCATCGTTCGTATGGCGCAACCCTTTTCCATGCGATACATGTTGGTTGATGGACAGGGCAACTTTGGATCGGTTGACGGAGATTCTCCCGCGGCCATGCGGTATACGGAAATTCGACTTGCAAAGATTTCCCATGAAATTCTCTCAGATCTTGAAAAGGGAACTGTTGATTTTGGACCAAACTATGATGAAAGCGAAACCCAGCCACTGGTTTTGCCAACTAGAGTACCAAATCTCCTGGTTAACGGTTCCACTGGGATTGCAGTGGGCATGGCCACAAACATCCCCCCCCATAACCTCACAGAAACGATTAACGCATGTCTCGCATTGATCAAAAACAGCGATATCACTATTGCTGAGCTGATGACCCACATTCCTGGGCCTGATTTTCCAACCGCGGGTATCATCAATGGGCGTGGTGGAATTCGTCAAGCTTATGAAACGGGTAAAGGAAGAATCTACGTTAGAGCCCGAGCTGAGGTTGAGCAAGCCGCAAGTGGTCGTGAATCGATTATCGTTCATGAGTTGCCCTATCAAGTGAATAAGGCGCGCTTAATGGAAAAAATCGCGGATCTGGTTAAGAACAAGAAATTAGAGGGTATTTCTGCTATTCGGGATGAATCTGATAAATCAGGGATGCGGATGGTTATCGAAATCAAGCGGGGGGAGCAGTCCGAAGTTGTGCTTAATAATCTGTTTAAGCAAACCCAAATGCAGTCGGTTTTTGGGATCAATATGGTCGCGTTGACTAATAATCAACCCAAACTATTCACTCTTAAAGAGGCGCTGAATGAATTCATTAAGCACCGACGCGAAGTGGTTACCAGAAGAACTATTTTTGAGTTAAAGAAAGCGCGAGATCGAGCCCATTTGCTCGAAGGTCTAGCCGTCGCTTTGGCCAATATTGATCCAATCATTAAATTGATTAAAGCAGCACAGACTCCGGCTGAAGCAAAAGAAGGATTGCTCTCACAAACTTGGGAGTCGGGAGCAGTGGCAGCCATGTTGGAGAGAAGTGAGTCCAATGTTTCTAGGCCAGATGATTTGGACGCGCAATATGGCATGACGGACGCCGGATACCAGCTTTCTCCTGCTCAGGCTCAAGCAATACTTGAACTCCGTTTGCATCGACTGACGGGCTTGGAACAAGAAAAAATCATCAAGGAATACATGGAGATTATTGATGAAATTCTTGCACTTCTTAAGATTTTGTTAAACCCAGAGCGCTTAATGGAAGTCATAACTGAAGAATTGGAGGATATTCGGGAACGTTTCGGTGATGAGCGAAGAACTGAAATTTTGGAGGGAGAGATCGACCTTTCCATGGAAGATTTGATACCAGAAGAAGATGTTGTTGTGACTATTTCTCATGCTGGTTACGCTAAGTCTCAACCCGTGTCGGATTACACTGCGCAGAAGCGTGGCGGTAAAGGAAAGGTTGCGACTAGAAATAAGGAAGAGGATTTCGTTGGCAGAATGTTCGTGGCGAATTCTCATGATACGATTTTGTGCTTTTCAGATGTTGGCAAAGTATATTGGTTGAGGGTGTTTCAGCTTCCTCAGGCTGGCCGGCAGGCCAGAGGTAAGCCGTTAGTTAACTTGCTTCCGTTGGGAGTGGCTGAGAAAGTGACGGCGGTACTCCCGGTAAAAGGTTATGACGAAGGGATGTCGGTGATTATGGCAACGGCTCGCGGGACCATCAAAAAGTGCCATTTAACCGATTTTTCACGACCCCGTAGCTCGGGAATTATTGCAGTTAACCTAGAAGGAGATGATCACTTGATCGGCGTCGCTCTGACAAATGGCACCGAAGATATATTGCTAATTAGTAATGCGGGTAAGGCAGCACGGTTTTCTGAAAAAGATGTTCGAGTAATGGGACGTACTGCTAAAGGTGTTAGAGGTATCCGACTTGAAGAGAACCAATCTGTTATCGCGTTGCTGGTTGTGCCAGACGAGAACAACGGCGAAGAGTCTGATGCGACTTCAGCTATATTGACCAGTACGGTCCATGGTTATGGTAAGCGGACGCCGGTGTCTGACTTTCCAAGGAAAAACCGAGGTGGTAAGGGAGTGATTGCGATTAAAACCTCGGATCGCAATGGCGATGTGGTGAATGCATTGCGTGTGCTGGAAACGGATGAGGTGATGCTTATAACGGATGGCGGAATTCTCATTCGTACCCGAGTGTTAGAAATTTCTAACCAAGGTCGCAATACTCAAGGCGTTAGACTGATTTCTCTTAAAGGAGAAGAGCGCTTAGTGACTGTCAGTAAGGTAGAAGACGCTGGTGGGGCGGATGAGGAGTCTAAGAATGAGTCCGAAGAGGCCACCATTCATTAACGATCTCTTTAGCCCATGCTGGTCTGTGAACTGTATACATTAAAATGTAAAAGACGAAAATCACGTTTTAGCAATAACATTAAGATGAGCAGTTTTTTCGGTAAATGGTAGTTGGCTCTAGCTTGCAAAGAATGGGCCTTATTTTGGAACCTAGAGTGGTTGTTTGTCTGTTCGAGAGGTTGAGATTGATTTGAAAGAGAATATTGAAGAAGAGCTGGCGGTCTATCGCAAGCAAATAGATCGGATTGATGAAGATATTCTAAATCTGATGAATAAGAGAATAACTGCTGCTAAGTCCATTGGAGAGATTAAGGCAACACTCGAAAAACCAGCCTTTTATCGACCAGAACGAGAAGCTCAAGTAATTCGCCGGCTAAAGTCCCTAAATGGTGGGCCGTTGGATGATTTTGGCGTAGAAAGTCTTTACCGAGAGATTATGTCGGTTACTCGGGGAATGGAGGCGGGGTTATCTGTTTCAGTGCTAGGCCCCAAAGGAACCTATACTGAGTTAGCTGCCCGGCAGCATTTTGGCAGTGCCGTTGGCATAGTTTACGCGCCTGACATTAATGAGATCTTTCGTTCTTCAGAATCAGGACAAACAAATTTTGCAGTAGTCCCTGTTGAAAATTCAACGGAGGGTGGAGTCAGCGCCACTTTAGATCGACTTATTACAACATCTCTGCTGATTTCTGGTGAAATAAATTTTAAAGTTCATCACAATTTGCTTGGGTTTGGCGATGGTCTCGAAGATATCGAGCGAGTTTATGCCCACAGCCAATCTTTGGCTCAATGCAAGCGATGGCTAGGGGAGAATCTTCCGGGTGTTAAAGTTGTTCCAGTGAGTAGCAATGCGGAAGCTGCAAAAAAGGCATCAATGGATTCTGGTGCCGCAGCAATTGCGAGTATTAGTGCTGCGGATATTTATGGCCTTCGAGTTTTATCCAAGAGTATCGAAGACGAGGCGAATAACACAACTCGCTTTTTGGTGCTTTCCAATCAAGACACACCCCAAAGTGGCAATGACAAAACGAGTTTGTTGTTGTCTTGTAAGCATCAACCTGGTGCGCTTTTTAGAATGTTGAAACCTTTGTTTGACGCTAATGTTGATATGACAAAAATTGAATCTCGGCCATCGAAAACTGGGCTTTGGGAGTATGTTTTTTTTATCGACCTGTTAGGACATCATGATGATGAGTCGATTAGGCCCGCTTTATCGCTGCTGAGAGATCAAGCGGGGTTGTTCAAAAATCTTGGTTCTTATCCCGTTTCTGGTTGAGGGCAAGTTGCCACCGCAAATTTTGACTGTTCAAAACAAGGGTTATATTAGGCAGCAAATCATGAGTGACGAATTTTTTATTCCAAAATTGGCGGTCTTTGGTGTCGGCCTCATTGGTGGGTCTTTGTCGATTGGGCTTAAGAAAGCCAATGTGGTTGGGCATGTGATCGGGGTTGGCCGTTCTTTGACGAACCTCAATAAGGCGCTAGAGTTAGGAGTGATTGATGAAATTCAAAGCGATCCTCTGTTAGCAACAGCAGATGCAGATGTTATTGTATTGGCGACTCCTGTTAATACGGTTGTTCGAATGTTGGAAAAAATCGAACCAGCGTTGGACCAGCAAAAAATCGTTACCGATGTGGGTAGCGTTAAAGGAGAGATAGTCACTGAAGCGGAACGAATTCTAGGTGATAAGATCAATCGATTTATTCCCGGCCACCCCATAGCGGGAAAGGAAAAGTCAGGTGTTGAGGCTGCTGTCGGTAATCTGTTTGAAAATCATAACGTCGTATTGACTCCTTTGCTGTCCTCAGATAAGTCGGCATATCGAGTGATTGAAAAAATGTGGCAGATTGTCGGAGCTGAAGTTACAAAAATGGGCATCTCCTCCCATGACCGAGTGTTGTCGATTACTAGCCACTTACCTCATTTGTTGTCTTACACGATGATGAATTTCCTGTCCAATTCCACGGAAAGAGAGTTGTGCTACGAAATGACAGCTGGGGGCTTTTACGATTTTACCCGCACGGCTTCAAGCGATCCGGAGATGTGGAGGGATATTTCTTTTATGAATCGACACCAGCTTTTGGAACACCTCTCAGAATTTCAGACTGAGCTGGCGACTATCGCCAAATTGATCGAAGATGGTGATGAGCAAGCGGTAGAAAAGCTGTTTTTCTCGGCAAAAGAGGCGCGCTCTCGTCTGTTAGATCGTAGAAGACATGGATAATGCTAAATGTCGTCCTCACGAATGTGCACGCATCTCTCAAATTGATCGATTATGATTTCTTGAGAAGATCCTTTAGCTTGAGCAGTTTCTTGTCATCCTAATTCTTTTGTTTCACCAATACTTTGGTGTCTATATTTTGATTGGCTCCCTGAGCTGAACCATTCTATCGGTGCCCAATCGTAACTTATTGCTTAACTTATGAAATTTCAAATCTCTCCTGCATGTTCTTTGAAGGGACAGTTAGTGGTAGCTGGTGATAAATCAGTGTCTCATCGTTCCATTATTTTTGGCTCTTTAGCTGAGGGCAAAACTGTGGTTCGAGATATCCTTGAAGGTGAAGATGTGTTGGCAACCATCGCCGCATTTAGGGCGATGGGAGTTTCCATTGAGCGAACAGGAGACAGAACTTATGACATCCAGGGAGTTGGTTTGCATGGCCTTTCGCCGCCAGTAGCAGCCATGGATATGGGGAATTCCGGCACGGCATTTAGACTCTTAACTGGTTTGCTATGTGGCCAGAAATGGGCGTCTACCTTGATTGGTGATGAATCCCTCACAACTCGCCCTATGGGTCGAATTATTGCTCCATTGTCGGTGATGGGGGCGAAAATAGAATCTGCTGATGGTAAGCCCCCTCTTCATATCAGTCCAGTTGAGCAATTAAAAGGAGCTCACTATGATATGCCTATTGCCAGCGCCCAGGTTAAGTCGAGTCTCTTGTTCGCGGGATTGTATGCATCTGGAGAAACGTCTGTGTCCGAACCTGCGCCAACACGGGATCATACAGAAAGAATGTTGAGAGGGTTCGGGTATGATGTCAAAAAGCAGAACGGTGTTATCTCATTACAAGGAGGGGGACGGCTCAATGGCTGTGAGATTGATGTGCCGGCAGATTTATCATCGGCGACTTTTTTCATTCTTGCTGGGTTAATTGTGCCAGATAGTGAGTTATTGCTTACGAAAGTGGGGGTAAACCCCAGTCGTAATGGCGTGCTATCGATTCTGGAGAAAATGGGCGCCAATATTGAGCGGATGAATGAAACCGTTGTCGGCGGAGAGCCAGTGGCTGATCTAGTTGTTAGGAGTTCTTCGCTGAAAGGTTGCGACATTTCCGGTGATGAAATAGCCTTGGCTATCGATGAAGTGCCTGCAATTTCGATTGCAGCTGCTTGTGCCCTGGGGATAACCAGAATCACCGAAGCGGAGGAGCTTAGAGTTAAAGAAAGCGACAGAATCAGCAGCGTGGTTAATGGATTACGTAATCTTGGCGTTGTAGTCGAAGAGCTTCCAGATGGAATGGTGATTGAAGGAGGTAAACTAAAAGGCGGCAAAGTCGATAGTTATGGTGATCACCGTATTGCAATGGCGTTCAGTATTGCTGGTGCGGTGGCTAGCGACACAGTGGAAGTCAACAACTGTGCTAATGTTGCGACATCTTTTCCTGATTTTCGCGAACTAGCAAATAGCATAGGGCTATCGATCGATGTCGGTGAATGAAACAGTTTTAACCATTGATGGCCCCAGCGGATCGGGAAAAGGGACAGTTTCCCAGCTAGTTGCAGAAAGACTTGGTTGGCATTATCTCGATAGTGGCGCACTTTATCGTGTGCTGGGTGTCTTGGCGATGAGAGGCGATTTAGATCTTCATGATGATGAATTGCTGGCTGAAGTGGCAAAGAATCTAGAGCTCCGTTTCGAATCAGGAGAAATCTTCCTCGGGTCCGAGCTAATCAGCGATGAAATAAGAACGGAAGAAGCGGGTGATCTAGCATCAAAAATAGCAACCATTAACAAAGTTCGTGAAGCGCTTTTGAAATGGCAAAGGAAATGCGCTAGGCCCCCAGGTTTAGTCGCCGATGGGAGAGACATGGGAACCGTCATATTTCCCCAAGCGAGGCATAAGATTTTCCTTACAGCCAGTGTATCAACTCGAGCTCAAAGACGCTTTAAGCAGTTGAGAGATAAGGGTTTTAATGTTAATATCCGGCGCCTTTTGTATGAGATTGCCGAAAGAGATGAGCGTGATATGAGTCGAAAAATATCCCCATTGCGGCCGGCTGATGATGCGGTTTGTCTGGACAGTACAGGTCTGGGCATTGAAGAGGTGGTTTCTCAGGTAATGAATCTGATTGAGTCTCCGTGATTAGTAACAAGATTGCTGTAGAGGTAGGTTAGATTTTGCGGTAAATTTAGGTGGATGTTGCTAACAATAGTAACATTTAAATTTTAACTTTTTTAGATATAGAGGCTGCCCAACCGAAAGTGATCCAAAGTGTATGTCTTTGTCCGTTGGACTTGGCGGCAGTAACTTTGGAGGAATTTGCAGACGGAGTGGGCCTTACAATATGACAGAAAATTTTGCAGAGTTATTAGAAGAGAGTTTAGCGAAAGTCGTTATGCGTGCTGGTGAGGTAATCATTGGGGACGTAGTAGAAGCGAATGACGACTATGTGATTGTTAATGCGGGATTGAAATCCGACGCTGAAATTCCTGCTTATGAGTTTAAGAACGCTGCCGGTGAACTGACAGTTAAAGTTGGAGATCAGGTTGAAGTAGCATTAGAAGCGGTTGAAGATGGAACTGGTAATACCAAGATGTCCAGAGAACGAGCCATGCGTGCCCGTGCTTGGATTGAGTTAGCTAAGGCTCAGGAAGAGAGCGAAATCGTAACGGGTATTATTACTGGTAAGGTGAAGGGTGGTTTTACCGTTGACGTTAACGGTCTGCGCGCATTTCTACCAGGCTCGCTTGTTGATGTAAGACCAGTCAAAGACTCCGCCTATATTGAAGGCCGAGAATTGGATTTCAAAATTATCAAACTTGATCAACAACGCAATAACATCGTCGTATCAAGACGTGCAATTGTTGAAAATGAGCTAAGTGAGGAGAGAGAGAAGTTACTGGAAACCTTGGAAGAAGGCCAAATCGTAAAAGGTGTGGTGAAGAACCTGACCGACTACGGTGCTTTCGTTAACTTGGGTGGCCTCGATGGATTGTTACACATTACCGATCTTGCTTGGAAACGGGTTAAGCATCCATCTGAAGTGCTAAATGTTGGAGATGAAATTGAAGCGAGAGTTCTTAAATTTGATAAAGAGCAATGTCGTGTCTCACTTGGTCTGAAACAACTGGGTGAAGATCCGTGGTTAGATTTGGCCCGACGTTATCCTGTCAGTACTCGTATCTTTGGTAAAGTCACAAACATTACCGATTACGGCGCGTTTGTTGAGCTAGAAGAAGGTGTTGAAGGTCTTGTTCACTTGTCAGAAATGGACTGGACGAACAAAAATATTCATCCAGGTAAGGTTTGCCACCTTGGTGATGAAGTCGAAGTGATGGTGTTGGATATTGATCCAGAAAGACGTCGAATTTCCTTAGGCATGAAGCAGTGTACCGCGAATCCATGGGAAGAGTTTGCTGCTACCCATAAGAAAGGCGACATCATGACTGGAAAGATTCGTTCTATTACCGATTTCGGTGTGTTCATTGGTGTAGACGGCGCTGTTGATGGACTGGTGCATTTGTCTGATTTATCTTGGGATCGTCCAGGTGAAGAAGTAGTCACAGAATATAAGAAAGGGGATGAACTGACCGTTGTTGTGCTTGCTGTTGACGCGGAGAGAGAGCGAATTTCCCTTGGTCTTAAGCAGGCTAGCGAAGATCCGTTTGCTGGATATGTGACTGAAAATAGCAAAGGTAGTACAGTTAAGGGTATTGTTAAAGAAGTGACTGCTAAGGGTGCGACTATCGAGCTGGCGCCGAATGTTGAGGGTTACTTAAGAGTTTCTGAGATTTCTCGTGATCGAGTTGAGGATGCGAGAACAGAGCTAAGTGAGGGGGATGAAGTTGAATCCAAAATCACCAGCATCGAGCGCAAGGATCGTCGAATTTCATTGTCAATGAAGGTTCGCGAAATGGAGATTGAAGGTGAAGTTGTACAGGAGTACTCTAGCCAATCTAGTATGGGCAGTGCGACGTTGGGAGATAAGCTAAAAGAGCAATTGAACAAGCAGTCGTCTTAAGTGTAGAAGTTCAGACCAAATCTGACACCGTATTAAATCAACCCTCGCTTCGCTCGGATTGATTTAATACGGTGTCAGATTTGGTCTGAACTTCTACAACTAAACAATCTACCCAATGCTTCGTTTGTTAAAGCAGATTTGCACAGAGAGGATCTCGGAAACGTTTTGGACCATATCGCCTCATCAACTAGCTCATTTAACAAGATGTTAATCGATCCACCAAGGTCTGGCGCCTTTGAGGTGATTAAACAACTAATTCCAAAGTTGCAGCCGAATATCTTGGTGTATGTTTCCTGTAACCCAGCCACTCTAGCAAGAGATGCTGAGATCGATTGTGCAACCCTACGTCTGTAACTTTGATTTAGGTTGAGTCATTATCGTCGTTCCACACGATATATCGCTTGTCGGCATTGCTCCATTCATCGTCAATCTCGACGAGGATGGCACTGACAAG
>WLWI01004870.1_pt1 | contig 11266 bp, 10 predicted proteins | sample 6701501 | NCBI WGS metagenome assembly WLWI01 (sample SAMN12718690, study PRJNA515312) | sponge metagenome | isolation source: marine sponge | host: Mycale hentscheli | place: New Zealand: South Island, Marlborough, Capsize Point | collected 2014-11-01
TTGGTATGTAGTAGTTGTTATATTGTGTTAGTATTTATTAGACATGAGATACTGACTTGGTATGTAGTAGTTGTTATATTGTGTTAGGATTTATTAGATATGAGATACTGACTTGGTATGTAGTAGTTGTTATATTGTGTTAGTATTTATTAGATATGAGATACTGACTTGGTATGTAGTAGTTGTTATATTGTGTTAGTATTTATTAGATACGAGATACTGACTTGGTATGTAGTAGTTGTTATATTGTGTTAGCATATATTGTGCAAACAATTTTAATTAATTAATTAATTTAATACATTTATTTATTTTAGTTACTTGAAGGTGCATCTTTAGAACTACACTGAACTTCTTGGAGGGGAAGTTGGTCTGAAAGCGGAGGGGACCAACAGTGGTGGGGGCTTAGTCACTCCTTCTATAATAGTGGGAGGAGTAGGGGGTGGGGCTATGCTACTTTTCCTGTCCTTATTGTATTTCATAAATATTCTGCCAGTAGTTATAATGAATGTATTTTATGTTTCATAGTTGTCAGGTTATAAGTATAATATGAATCGAGGAGGTCATAGTGCAACTGTGTTGTCATCTACTCCTACTTCAGTGGAAATACTCGCGTTTGGAGGAAGACCACCTGGTACATATAGAACCATATCAGCCACTACTCTACTCATACTCAGTGAGTTGTTGTTTTGATTGTTGTTGTTGCTGTGGATGGTGTCTTTGCTGTGGATGGTGTCTTCACTAGACATTCACATTAAGTTTAAGTTCTTTGATGTGGATGGTGTCTTTGATGTGGATGGTGTCTTTGCTGTGGATGGTGTCTTTGCTGTGGATGGTGTCTTTGCTGTGGATGGTGTCTTCACTAGACATTCACATTAAGTTTAAGTTTAAGTTCTTTGATGTGGATGGTGTCTTTGCTGTGGATGGTGTCTTTGCTGTGGATGGTGTCTTTGCTGTGGATGGTGTCTTTGCTGCAGATGTTGTCTTTGCTGTGGATGGTGTCTTTGCTGTGGATGGTGTCTTTGATGTGGATGGTGTCTTTGCTGTGGATGGTGTCTTTGATGTGGATGGTGTCTTTGCTGTGGATGGTGTCTTTGCTGTGGATGGTGTCTTTGCTGTGGATGGTGTCTTTGCTGTGGATGGCGTCTTCACTGTGGATTTTGTCTTTGCTGTGGATGGTGTCTTTGCTGTGGATTGTGTCTTTGCTGTCGATGGTGCCTTTGCTGTAAATGGTGTCTTAGCTGCGGATGGTGTCTTTGCTGTGGATTGTGTCTTTGCTGTGGATGGTGCCTTTGCTGTGGATGGTGCCTTTGCTGCGGATGGTGTCTTAGCTGCGGATGGTGTCTTTGCTGCGGATGGTGTCTTTGCTGTGGATGGTATCTTTGCTAGTCTGTATCATCAGTAGTGCATCACTAATGGTAGAGTATAAAGTCTGTATATTTATTTGATTTTTTATTCACTAGACATTCACATGGTTTCTTTGCTGTGGATGAAGTCTTGTTTAGTATTCATTTATAAATATTATAGTTATTGTAGTATTTTTTTTATCTTTGTAGCAAAAGAACCATCAGATAAATGGTGGAGGTTTGATAATTTTATTACTGGAGAAGAGTTGAGAAGAACTTCTTACAGATCTGATGTGACATTTCGAACTCAAGAAATTCCTGAAGGAGTTGAACATGCAAAGGAAGTCAAAGTAGCTGCTGATGGAAATGAGAAGCAAATTAAAACTAATAATCTAACACAAGAACCTGAGACTATTTCCTCACAAACTTCTCCTTCACCTGCTCATCCTCCTCCTAATCCAGCTTCCACATCTACTTCAGAAGGAGACAAAGATGGCGTTAACAATAGTCATTCAGATTGTAAGGGGATATCTAAGTTATTAATTGGATCAGGTGACAATAGTAAATTAATTATTTTTAGCATCAGTTTGCTTGGTATTGTGATGAACCAAGGAGCTCAATGCCACATTTTTTCTGTAGTTACGAAATGAAATAAATTAATTTTTTCAGGTACTTTGTTTAATGCATGAAATGTTTGTTCAAGCTTACAGTGATTCCAACTTAAGGAGTGGATTTTTTAAAACTAATGTATAGAGCCTCACTACAGTCATTTAACATACACATACCTTCTCATCATCCCAATAATATTTCCAATAGTAAAACTGCCTGTTTAGAGACTGGAATATGGGGAACAGCACTTTTCTCATTAACTCTAATACATTTTACGCTTTTTTTTTGTAAGTCAAGATTTTGCGGTAGTTCGTCATTAAGCGTAGCTAGTTAGCAAGCTACGGTTGAACGGTAATTTCCTGAGTACTGTCCCTAACTGCAAGCGGCTGTATGGATTCTCATTGTTCTACTAGCAGCATTAAGTGAATGCGAAATCAGTCAAAATTGTTGGCTGATATGTGACCGTCTACAGGAAAATCGGGCACAACGCGGCCCCAACAAAAAATATTTTTTTTGCACTTACACACTCCTCGGCAAGCAGATATTAAGCTCTCCAAGTTTTATCTCCGTAGCTTTAGCCATTCCCGCTATATATCACCTAACCGTTCCCTTCGTTAGGCTTATTTAATACAATTTTAAGAACTAAATCAATCTTTTTGCGACGTCTACGCATGCCGCATTGTGCCCGATTTTCCCGTAGATGGTCACATATTACTAACATGGAGCCAAGCATATCCAAGGAGTCCTCTTTTTCAAGAGCTGAAGGTGTTTAACGCTCCCAAGCATTCAGTTTTCTGACAACATCAGGGCGATGCAGTTGGAGTCGTACGGGTTATGCAGCTCCAGAGAGCAGCTAAAACGCTGGCCGTGATAGGCAGTAGTATCATAAAACTTGATCCCACGGGCCTGAGATACAACCGTAGCTAAAATAGCCATATCCATACAACAGTTAGCTGTAAACTGACGCCTCTTGTGCCTTTGACACATATACACATGCGCTGTATTGTGACGTCATGTTTACGTGTACTAAAGGCCCACAACACACTCTAAATGTCATCATTTGATGACCCTTACCATACAAAAAATTTTTGGTGAAAAGCAGCCACAAATCACTTAATTTTCAAGATATAGCTACCAAAGTTATACAACGTAATAATTTTAAGGTGATTTTACATCATGTGTCAAAATTTATAGAGATATAACTCAATAAATAAAAAAATCCTGGCTTAAACACTTTTTACCTTCTAATTTAAAATATTGTGAGATTCAAATTTTGTGTGCCCACAAAATCAGGCTCACAGTATCAGTATACTAAGTTATAGTGATAAGGAAAAATAATTTTTTTTTTCAGCTTAAACACTTCCAAATTCACTGTCTTGAAGCTCCCATTTCCATTTTTTATAACCACAAAAATAACCACAAATACACAAAATGTTTTTGTCAGTATGTTAATATGACAATAATGTATAATACTACAAATGTTTAGCTTTCTATTACACATACTTGAGAAATTATAGCTGAATTAGCAACCTTAACCAAAAAGCTTAAAAAAATCCACTCTTTAAGCTGGAAGAACTGTATATAGGGCTATAACTCTGGCTTGGTGAAGCTAGATCCTGAATCTCAATGTGTAAGTCTTAATTCTCTCTCTAATGCAAAATCATGCAACACATTAAAAGAATCAATTTTGAAAGTGAATAAAGCACAGACTTTAGGGATTCATACAGGATTTTTTTTATAGGTTAGGGGGGGGGAATTTGTGGAGTTACAAAAAAGTATCTGACAAGGAGGGCACATCACATTCATAATTACTGTTTTAAATGCACATAAAGTGAAAGTGTTAATTAAATGCTTTTGAGCTTAGCTAAAATTATATTTAATGTTGTCAACCAAGAATGAAAATGTTGATTAACTACTAAATGGCTAGTGTTTCTATATAGAGCTCAAGATACCCATGTGCTGTACACTATGCATTGTCGTGAATCTCAGAAAGTTTTGCTCAAGAAAGTGTGCTGCACACACTACTGAAGGAGAGAGTTCATCTGAACCTACATGTAAGATTCAGGCTGTGTGCAGATTAGTGATCAGGATTCTCAAGCTTCACGTGCTCCTCTAAAAACGAAACTCACAAAGGCTGAAACTTTGATTTTGAATTTCTACCGCAAAGCCACCACAAAACTTTACAAACAAATGGTCAAGTATATAAAGTAGGTAGCTATAACCTTATAACAAGCAAAATAGGCTTCTAAAATCCTGAAAATTAACCGGAACCAGTCCATCTTTCAGCAAATTTCAAGGAGACTCTGAGGAATTAGCCCCATCACCAGTAGGAAAAACTTTATCCATATTCTTCCAAAATGCTGAGGGACTCTCTATAGGCTTCCGAGTGTATGAAGTCCGGAGGCAAAATAAAATTAGGTGCACAGCATCCTAAAAATTATCGGTCAAAAATATTTCTCGATCTCTGTTTTCAGATAATTAAAAATACACAATCAGCCCGTACGGGTTCAATAGTTTTTTAAAGGAAGTGCAATGCCTACTTTACGTATAATAAAAAAAGAAATAATGGCTTAATCTAAAATAGATTTTTTTTTAAATTCAGAAAACTCGGACCGGTTCTCGCCCGCATATACGCAGTTACGGCGTTGAAAGGGTTAAAAGCTAAAGGAGGTTTGACCGTAAGAGGAATATGCGACTGGAACCATGCAACTGAGCTTTTAAAGCTGCATGACTCTTCTAAATTGCACAAGGATGCAGTTATAGCTGCTAGAATGGCTGAGCAATCTGCAAGACCAGGTAGTGTCCTAGATCTTTGTGTAGCAGCTACTACAAGACAATTTGTTTGGAGAAGAACGACAGAGAAACCATTCTGTTCTTCTCAAGCTTCTAAGGTCTATGGGTTTTTTTGGCATAAAATTGTATTCCACACATGACAACATTCGAAGGTCTAGTAAATAACAGATAACTAATGGTGACGAAATATGGAATGCCATGTTGAGCAAGGCCCTTCAAGTGCTCACTACATTTCCCAATTTTCATCACAGCTCTGTTGACTGCAGTAGATAGTTGGATTGAGTATAAGCTTTTGACAAGTTTGCAATCCATCCCATTTTTTCCCATTATGGCTGACAAGTGTGAGGATGTCAGCACTCAGGAGGAGCTTTTCATTTATTGCAGATGGATAGTAAATGATTGTACTGAAGAGCATTTGATGTTAATGTTGTGTATCAAAGCAACGGATGCTGAGACCATTCCAACTGCCGTTACTTCCTATATTGAGTCTAAGAATTTAAAGGTACAGTAAGATACTAGGGCAAGGTTGTGATGGAGCAGTACCATTCTCTGGACAGCATGCAGGAGTTCAAAGGTGAATGCGTGTACATGCTGGGCATGCAATCTACATTCATTTCTCATGTCACCATTTGCAATCAGCGATCAAGCTGCACAAAGTATTCCACAAATTCAAAGAATGTTTGGAATGATTATCAGTCTCTGGAAACTGTTCTTCTATTTTCCTGCAACAGCTGAAAAGTTGAAGGAGGTACAGGCCATCTTGAATTTACCAGAGTTAAAGATAGTCAAACCAAGTAGCACGCGTTGGCTATCCAATGAGTGCTGCATGAAAGCCATTTGCAAAGAACTCCCAGCCATAATATTGACCCTGCACCAACTGTATGAGGCCTCAGGTGATGCTGAGGCTTGCGGAGTCCAATTGTTGCTCACAAGTTTCAATGGAATTGCATCAGTAGTTCTTCTCTCTGAAATATTAGATACTTTGGCAAAATTCGACTGATTTATGCAGAGAAAAGCAGCAAACTTTTCCAGACTAAAAATTATGTTAGAAACCTTTGTGGAACATCTCGTATTTTACAACTCAGTTGTCTGAATGGTGTTCAGAAGTTAGCGAAACAGTAGAAAATCTGTGAACTGAATATGGTATTTTTGTTCACGATTACATTGGGATTACAAGACTAAGCAAAACATTAGCCATTTCTTCCCTTGAGCAATTTCAACCACTGCTGCTGTTCCTTACATCAATACTGTCATAGAAAACATACATACTCGATTTTTTAGCAAAGAGGTTAGCATTTTGGTAGCAATGGCCATCTTCAGTCCTGCCCAGTCACCTAATTCTAACCAGGATTCCTTCAGCTCCCATGGAACCAACAAAATCAAACTGTCAGCAGCATTGTATGGTGAAGAAGTGGAAATTAAACTCTTTGACATTGTTTTCCAATCACCAGAAGTGTTAGATGGTGATGGACAATGGCCAACTCATTGGCTCATTAGTGTATTTCTTATTTTATGTTTACTACTGGGCTTCTTTTAGACTTACCTACCTATAGTCATTTGATTATCTTACCAATAAATTGCGCGTTTATGGAGACGTTTTTGGGTACGGGGTGAAAATTGCGAAATAGTTGTCAGATTGTAAATAAAAATCAATATTTCTTGGAACTGGATCACTGAATTGTGCATAAAATTAGGATTCTATTCAGTGATCCAGTTCCACAAATATCGATTTTTATTTACATGTTGACAACAAGTAGCATACCCCCTTAGAATAAAGAATGCGTGAGTTAAATGACATGAAAATTTTACTATTTACAAAAAAGAATGCAGTGGAACAGGCTTAAAGAGAAGAAGTCATATCTTGTAGAGCTGCATGTCAGCACAGACATGAGTACTTGTGCTGGTAGTATTGTGCTTCATGGATTTCTCGATATACGGCAGTGTTGTGAGAACTGTATCAGGATTGGCAGGAGGTGCATCAATCAGTGGTCCAAATAACAACTTGATAGCAAGGGAAAGCTCAGTGTGTTTCAATTTTGCAACTCTTGCCATGTAAACTGACATTCTGCATGAGGTGAATCACCACTAGTAGTGTTGGTGACATTACGCCAGGCAACGTCCGAATTGAATGCAGCTAATAAGTGTTTATGTAGTTGTTGCAACAATGGAATGATAGTCCTTCACAGACTCTGACATCAGGTGGAATGGGTTCTATCTGACCCTCAATGTGGTAGAATTCTACCAGCTTGTTGAATTCATCCTTTGACAAGCGTCGTATTTTGGGAACTATAACAAGTTCTTGTGGTCCTACACAAAAAAATTGGCGGATTATACAAAGTACAGTATTGTTATTAAGAATAAAAATGCAAACTGTTTTATTCCCCACTTAGCATTCTAACAATTATGCAACAATATTACACCTTGTGCATTTTTAGTGAATTGTATTGCCATACTGTGAGATTCCTTGCAGCCATGTGTAGTGTACACCTGAAGGTTGATAGTATCGAACCAAGCATTAGTCATGCTTGTGAGATTCAGCAAACCCTCATAGATGCCTGCACTTTGTGCAGTTATAATAGCAGCAGACTTTCTGAATTGAAGAACTTCATCGTAAGAGCAAGTAAAGCTGTACTCATGCAGCGTGTCAATCAGCTCTCTGGAACCAAACTGGTGTTAAAGATTGAGAGCGAGTCCAAGTGTTGTTTGATTGAATGTTTTGTTTATCAAAGTTTGTATAGACTGAAGTACTGAGTGACTTTTAGGTTACTTTTCCATTAGAAACAAGCTCACTGATCAGACATAGTAAAGCACTAGAAGTATTATCTTCAGCATTAGCTTTAGAAAAACTACCAATATCATATTCCTGAAACTTTTCTGTGGTTACTAGATTATAGATAGATTTGACAACATCAGCAACTGGATTACATCATTTGCTGCTACAAGTTTAAGGTTTTGTGGTGTGTGTTCATGCAAACAAACTAAACTTGCACAACCATCTATTTTCGTCATGAGTAGACTGTTCTGGAAATGGGACTTAAGCATTTGCACTAATTAGGCACGTCTGTATCAATTAGGATTTTCTTCACTGCCTACCTCTTCCATTCCTTCAGAGTCACCAAATTTAAACTTTGAGAGGCTTGTTGATTACAGATTATACAACTCAACAGTGTTCCATATCATCATGGGCTCTTTGTTAATCCCTACAATGACATCATTTAAATCATGCTCCACATGATTGAACAACATTGTTGTAGTCTTTGAAGTGGATGGTGTCTTTGTTGTGGAAGGTGTCTTTGTTGTGGATGGTGTCTTTGAAGAAGAATCCTTAGGTATACATACATTTTGATGTGTATGTTAGACACACAACTCTTGTGAAACTTGATGGTTTGAGGATTTTCTTTAAGTGACTGTTGTACTTGATGGTGCAAGGCATCATTTTCTTTACTAGACTGGATAATATTTTCCAATCTTGCTGCACTTCCTGTCAATAGAGGGCCTTGTTTATGATAGTTGAACAAACAGGTATCTGTTGGTGAATCCATATTGATGTACTTAGCTGACCGATCCCTTTAATCCTGTCATCATGACTACCATGCATGAACACTGACAACTGAGAAGCCACCCTTTTCCAATGAAATACTGTTACTATAATGTAATATATATATATATATATATATATCTGCAGAGAGTGAGGTGCATTAAACTAGTAAGTTATGATGGACAGGTAAATATAATAAAAAGCATTGATTGGAAAAACATTTGGTAAGTCTGTAAATCTTAAGGGTGGCCGCACACCGCCTACGCAATTTTTTGTTGATGGTTGCTATGCACGATTACTTCTATTGTATACTCACAGGGGCTTCTCTACTACAACACAAGGACAAAGTACCTGCCGAAGGATCCGCTCACTAATTTTAGAGCGAATCCGGAGGAAATATCTGGGCCTGGTTATAAAACTTTGTAACACTTTTTTGTTGCGAAGTGATAAGTTGGAGCTCCGCAATTTGGTGCACTACTAGCCAAGCCGATACTCTACTGCAAGACAACGAGTTCTCCATTTCAATATTACTCTATGATTTATTCGCAATTTTTTCTTTTTATAAGATATCGAAAAATTCTCATTGTGGTGCAGTTCATTTTTTGGGGTTTACCCGTGTGTAAAATTTTTGTGCCGTTCTCATTATTAGATTCCAAGAAAAACTCATACAAAATTTGGAACTTTAACTCCACTCGCAATTCTTAAGAAATAGCCCCACCCCCATATCTCGTACTATGAGTACGCGAGCAATTTTTTTTTTCAATTAGTTTGTATTGGTTCTAATAATAGCCCGCCTATATCAATAGTAAACAAACATTAATACAGCAATAACAAGAGAGTCAGAAGAGAGAGCAGTTTATTGGAGATAGCCAGAGGTGAAGGTATTAGATCTGCGCAGCTTGGGAAGTCTTCGCTCTGCAGAAATCGAGCCTGGTGGATCCATCTGCTTGAGTTCAGGTGCACAGAGTTCGGAGAACGGCTACAGGAGGAGAAGCAGCCTGGTGTACCTTGCCACGTGAGCTCAGACGACGTATGAAGAGTTGCTGTAAACGGATGAGACAACAAGAAGCTAAACTAAAACACCACAACTTCGCAAAGTATACTTCTGCTACTTCTGAGTGATTGTTTCTGTTCACGTATTATCGAATGGTGGGGTATTGGCGGGGAATAAATTAATGTCCGGATCTACAGGCGGTGCGCGTTGCTATGTGCGGCCACCCTTAAAGAATGCTCAAAAATATATAATAAACATTATATTTATAGAATTATAAAGTGCTTCTAGTTTAAACTCACTATAATAAATAAGTTCAAATGTATATGTTGTGTTTGTGATGGGTTCCAATTTACTTTAAATGTTAATATTAATCATTGAAACAAGAACACAACAACACGTTCACATAATCACTGAATAAGCTAGACTGACTGGAATGATGAGTTCTAGAACATATATAGCATGCTGTATGTCTGGGTATGAATAGAGGTGAAAACAATAATAAACACATGCGGTAATGGATCAATAGAACTGAATAAGGTGTGATGTGGTGGCAATTAATTAAAGGTAAACATGTCTGGAGTAGGATACACTACAGTTTCCTCCTTACGTAAATGAAATTGGGGTTAGGAAAAACCATAGTATTCTGGTCGATGACGATTCCGGGTAGGATATTTCTTCACTGTTCTTGAACTAGCACTGGTAGAAATTGGTAATGTTCCACTTACAGAATCGTCTGGTTCGGCTACAATTATTGGAATTTCTTCTTGATGATCAGGGTCTGTTCCACATTCTTCTCCCACAGCTTCTTGTGACTCTACTGAAGTCTCATCTAGTTCATAAGAGACATTCAGGTCCATCTCACAATCATTATTTCCAGCTTTTGGTCCCATTCCATATACCTGGTTAATATGTCTATGCCATACTCCTTTCTCTGTCTCAATTTCATATGACAGTGGACCCACACTCTTTTAGACACTTCCTGATATCCACTTCTCCCCAGTTCCATAATTTCTTGCCATTACGTTTTGTCCAAGCAATAGTTCCCTAAGTCTGGAGTTCTGTCCATGCGTCTGCACTTGTTTTGATTGATGATCTAGAACGTGACTCTCACAATTTGGCTTCAGTAATTCTAATCTAGTACGGAACTCTATTTTTATGAACAGTGATGCTAGTGTGCATGCTGTTGTCGAATGAGGAGTTGTGCCATAACGCAAAAGAAAGTTTTCCAGCTAATGATGAACAGATCTCTTCGTAGCTCCACTAGCTTTCATAGCTTTCATATTCTTTCTCAATAGCAACATTGCTCATGTGTGCATGTCACTGGCCACGTGATCCTTGTAGCAGGAAGCTCAAAATTTCTTGAACCATTAATAAAGCCACAATTGAAGTTTCTCATGCATCGAAGCTTGTCTTGAAACTTTATACACACTGAACACTTCAACGATTCTACTAAATTTCTATGGCAGGAAGATTAAATCCTGAGTGGAAGCCTAACGTTGACGACAGTTCTAGTTTCAGTTCAGAAATGGAAAAGTTAACTGCTCCAACAAAAAGAAGAGCATTGACAGTGGCTACGGTAAAGCGCTGGATAGCCAAGAGAGACCAGGACTTGAACATAGCTACTTGGCTTACCTATACTGCGTCAGATCATGTAACAAAATTAACTGGATTTTGTCCGTGACCCAAAGCTATTTCGAGCTCCGAAATTAATGCTTCATTGAAATTCACATGGTTTCACCTCGTCTTGCACTACTTGTGCTATTAATCTGAAGTTTAAGGGTTTTCATGCTATTATATCTCGAAATAGGTGTATTTAGAATTAAATGTCTTATAATTAAAAATTGTAAATGAATTTGAATTCAAATCTTGATATTTGTTTCATGTTTGATTATTAGGTAAAGTGATTCCTGAGAAGTTCACTGATGAGGTGACATCAGCAATATTTAATAAACAAAGCATCAGAAGAAAGATAGCCAATATTCTACTGAA
>WLWI01004873.1_pt1 | contig 11263 bp, 10 predicted proteins | sample 6701501 | NCBI WGS metagenome assembly WLWI01 (sample SAMN12718690, study PRJNA515312) | sponge metagenome | isolation source: marine sponge | host: Mycale hentscheli | place: New Zealand: South Island, Marlborough, Capsize Point | collected 2014-11-01
ATACTGAGTTCATTGCAGCAGACACCTAATACTGAGTTCATTGCAGCAGACACCTAATACTGAGTTCATTGCAGCAGACACCTAATACTGAGTTCATTGCAGCAGACACCTAATACTGAGTTCATTGCAGCAGACACCTAATACTGAGTTCATTGGAAATAAACTTGTCTCTTTGAACACCTTTTTTAGATTAAAGAAGAGGCTTCATTGCAAGGTCAGGTCATGAATATTTTGTCAATGCATACAGTACATGGTATCCTTCATCAGGACACTGCTAATAGGGTGTTGTAAGAACTCGTGTGTGGTGATAGGGTGTTGGAATAGCCCGTGTGTGGTGATAGGGTGTTGGAATAGCCCGTGTGTGGTGATATGGTGTTGGAATAGCCCGTGTGTGGTGATAGGGTGTTGGAATAGCCCGTGTGTGGTGATAGAGTGTTGGAATAGCCCGTGTGTGGTGATAGGGTGTTGGAATAGCCTGTGTGTGTGGTGATATGGTGTTGGAATAGCCCGTGTGTGGTGATAGGGTGTTGGAATAGCCCGTGTGTGGTGATATGGTGTTGGAATAGCCCGTGTGTGGTGATAGGGTGTTGGAATAGCCCGTGTGTGGTGATAGGGTGTTGGAATAGCCAGTGTGTGGTGATAGGGTGTTGGAATAGCCCGTGTGTGGTGATAGGGTGTTGGAATAGCCCGTGTGTGGTGATAGGGTGTTGGAATAGCCCGCGTGTAGTGATGGCGATGATGTGCAGGAGTAGGTTAACAAGTATGAGAAGTGCCAAATCTAATACACCCACTTAATCGTTAGTCAACACATACCACATAAGTGAATTCATTGGTGCCCAGATCCAGGCGCTCCAGAAGGCTCAGATGCGAGATGGACCTGGAGAGAAAGAATATAAACTAACGATCAGTCGGATGCAACTCATTTCCACCTCCAGATTACAAATGACACTAAAAGTTGGATAATTTCTTTCAGGAAGTGCAAGTAACTACTTACGATGGCAGATTTTGAAGAAGGTTCTCTCGCAGCTCAAGAATTTCTAACTTATCCAGTCTACAAACAACACACACACAAAATCCACATTATGGTTTAGCTTTAGATATTTAAAAAATGTCTAGATCATTACTAAGAAAATTTTGGTGAAATGTAAATGGCAATAAATAACCTCATTAGTTATTGAAAATAAAATACATGAATGAATTCTATATAATAGCCCGGCCGAGTAATGCTAAGAAAATATCACATAAAATAAAACAAACTCACAGCTAGTATAAGATCTAATAACAACTAGGAAGTTTGTACACATGAAGCACAGTAGCTAATTCTCACAGAGCAATACAACAGCCCCACACCAGCAGCGTATACCAGCATAAGGGATGTAGTAAAGTTCGGTGATGGTAGGCACCTTCTAATGGAAACTACATTAGAGTGGGATTCAGTTATTTTTTAGATGCCCTAGATCTATTCTTGTGAAAGGGTATTGTTTACATTTGAATGTACAATATCTGCAGATTTGACAGTAGCTAGACCAAAACAATCTGCCTGCTATGCATTGTTGTGAGTGACTCACCATTACATTTATGGCAGGACAGTTTAATTGAATCTACCCTCTACAGATACCAAAGAATTCAATACTACCCGAGTTATTTAATTTCACTCATCTGAACAGGTAAAGAGTACTACACACACACACACACACATGCACACACACACACACACAAGCAAATGGAAATGCAAATTCTCTTGCTGCCGCTAGGCGGTCATGCGCACTTGGCAGAGCCAGGATGCCTGTGCACTAAGCAGGTACTATGAGCCATGCAAGCAAAGCTCCTGGAGCCGGGCTAGGAACTACAGGAGAACAGAACTTTCCTCACAGCAAGTGGTGTGGGCACCCAAAGTCCCACCTGGACCATTGCTGTTCCATGAGAAAAGGCCTTGAATTTGCACTCCAACAAATGCCAGGTACCCAATCACAGCTGGGTGGACTGGTGGGACTGGTGGGAGGCAGATGGAAAACTAGATGGAAAATGGCCAGAATGGGGCTTGAACTCGGAACCTCAGGCCCTGAGCCAAGGACACAACCACTACACCACTCAGCCAACACACACACACACACACACACACACACACACTGTCTTTATGCACACATGATCTTTGCACACACTGGTACAATCTAATTGTAATAAGTCTCCCCCTACAACGGCAAGGTTCAAACAGTGTTCAAGAAATCCCTCAGACACACTCTACCTCATGACATCACTAGATAGTAGTTTCCTTGTATGCACTCTAACTTAATGACCAGCACAAACAAGTGAGCTTGGACTCAAAGGAAGCTAGCAACCAGATGTGTTTTCAGTCTGCATTATAATTACTATAAACACCAGAGAATAGTGTCTGACAGCCCCCGCATTTCCTCTTGTTTTTCGGAAATAACAAGCCAGCAATAAACTAGGAGTGCTAGAAACTTACTAGATCCCTTAGGAAAAAAAGGAAAAAGAAAGAAAAACAACAGCAACAACAACTAATAACTGGAATATTTTCCTGAAAAAATTTCGAGGAGGTTACATCAACCTCATTTAATCACACTGGGGGGGAGGGGGGTTGTCATTTCCATGAAATAATTGATGAAAGCTTTTGGGGAAAATATTGGGGAGACAAATTCCTTTTCTAAAAAGGCCAAAAAAAAAAAAAAAAAAATCCCTGCTACATAATGTACTGACAAGATGTGACACCAGAATCATATTCCATCTCTCCTGCTCTGACACAGCCAGTGGTAGGCAGACTAACAAGCACCACTACAGTACTCTCAATTAATTCTTTCATAACTACAACAATCTCTATGATTCAAAATAATTTCTTATTTCATCCAGCTATTGTTCATCTCTACCAACTTGTGGGTGTTGGTCCATTAAGACTTTCATTTTCACTACCAGCAATGGCACAAAAAAAAAGAAAAAAAAAGCACAACACGATTTGCCGCACCATCTTCACAGTGTTTAGAGACTAGGTCAGGATGCAAAGGCCATAAATAACAATGCAATGCTGCAGACACAGTTCTCTCTCTCTCCCACACCCTGCTCCATATGGCAGGGTTGCTATTGGCAAACAGGAATTGATGACGGCATGAGGAATATGTAGTGAGTATACACAGTTTCAATGCATAGTAATGTGATTAGTGTGAAATATATACCACCAGTAAGCATGCTCAGAACACAGTGCACACACACACACACACACACACACATGCAACATACATCACATCCTCATACATTACACAAGTACACATACAGCACATGTCCCCCTCTAACACACACACACACACACACACACACACACACACACAATATATATAATCATGCACCCACATCATACAAGACTGTATTATAGACAGCACCCATTTTCTTGGCACAAACTAACTTTCCAATGGCAGGTGGGAGTTCCTCTAGTTGTATGTCATTGAGATGGAGTTTCCTGAGCTGGCGCAATTCCATAAGACCCTCGCACAGGTCACCAAGGGGGTTACAGCTGAGGTCAAGGGTCAACAAAGACTTGCATTCCTTGATGGCCTCTGGAATGGTTGTGAGAGCTGGACACACACACACACACATGCGCACAACAAGCACATACACACACACAAACATATACACACACATAGTGAGAGAGAGGTAGGGAGAAAAAAGAAATTTGTCTTTTGTAGCTAAATGAATTTTTCCTCTGTTAATTGCCTCTCAATTACACATTCATATTCCTTGACTTAAGTAAACACAACTGTATTAGTCTACAGTTACAAATGTAGGTAACACAGTCATACAGTCAGTATGTACCCTAATGCCCTCATACCACCTTCTAAATCACTTCAGTTGGTATCTAGCAACAAATGATACAACTTGACAGCACATGCAGTTTAGCCTAGACAGTGTCAGGTAACCACATTAACTAATAAGAAAAGAGGCTCCTCTCTTGATGCTAAGAGCACACCCCAGACTTACCCTTCCTGGCAACCTGCACAATCAATTAATTAGCATCCTTTGCTTGAGGAGATCAACTTACAGTTCTTGCTAAGCACAAGCGTAGTGAGGAACTCCAGCTTGGCAACTGCTGGCGATAGAAATAGAATTTCATTTTCGCTCAAGTTGACTTCCTCCAGACGATTCATCTGAAACATCGGCTGTAGTAACACATACCAACGCAATGTACAAGATTAGTGTGAACATCAGTCAACCTATATTAATGAAGTCTCCATAGTACATGTCAACACAGATTGTGCCAGCTCTTACCGACCGATCAACTACAGAGCCTGCGAGTGCACAACTACAAATGGTCACAAATTGATAAACAGAAAAGGGAAAATATTCATTGGAGTCACCCTTTCCAGCTGAACTGACTCGGGTATATTAGTCACTTATTTGCCCATCAGAACTTCTAGAATTTGCAAATATTTTGTATTTCAGGAATGCATGTGTCAGTCTGGCTTTTTTTTCAGCAATTGGGAACACAAACAATGAAGCTCTACAGCTCTGCAGCATGTTCGTTAGGAATATACCATCCTCCGAACAAAATAAGGAAAAACAAACCAAGCTAGAGTCATAATTGAGGTTTTAATGACTTTAATTTCCAATTGTATTTGTTAACTGTGATGCTAAATTTCCCCATTAGTTATCTCTTCTACTAAAAACTTCCCTGCATTTAGCTTCATTTTTTCTTTTCTTATTTACTTCAGAGGATGTTAATATGATAGTGCTCAAAATCTCTGAATTGGTTTCCTGAGAGTATTGTAATAAGCGCACTTAACTTCTTGCCAATTGATGCTATTATGCATGTCATCAGATGCAAGAAAGCATTATAAATTGTTTCTTGTGTTTTGAAGGAAGCTTCAGAAAATGTAGCTATGCTTTTCTAACTGAATTAGTGCTGCTTTTAAATGAAACATACTTGTAAATGCCAATGAGCATTGTTTAAAATGTTAAGTACTTTACCAATAAGGTCAAGTATTGTGAAAAACAAAATCATATTGAAATGGATACATTACTGTTTAAGTATTCAGAATGTAACAAAACCCTTACAAGTAATTCAATAACACTGGAAAGATGATATTGCTCACATGGGATTAGCTATTTTAGATTGCGCATTCTGTAGAATAATATATTAATCATCATTAAAATTTGATTAAAAAACCACCAATCTACCTACTACACTAATGGTGAGTGTAAAAACAGCTATAAACTACATGACCTGATCACATACATACAGCTCTACCCACCAATCATATCTAGCCATAGTACGTATGTATGATAAGCACTCAACTGGAGTATTTCTGATTTGCCAATGAACTTCCACCCATTTATCTAACAACAAACACCGTTGGGCTATTATATGTAACTATATTCATCTTCCTGTGCTATAAAATATAGCGGTCTTTACAACATGTGGTAAAAAATACCAGTCCTGATCTGCTGGACTGATGTTGACTACATTCACACGTCTCTCTCAGAATATTCACATCTCGCTAGATCTCACACTCTGAATATCCTCAAGTGTAACAATTATGACAAGCCAGGCTGCTCTAAACCATACTACAAATGACAGCACACTAAATGGAGCCCAGAATAGAAACCAACATCAAGCACATTATGCCTAGTTCAGTCCATAATATACAACAGATGCAATCAAACAAGAAGATTTGAACAAGTTGACTGCAGTAAACAAACAAACAAACAAACTTGACATGATCTCATGTCCACACGTCCCAATCAAATCAACAGAAATCAATATCTTCACTAAAGCATTTTTTGAGGTTCTTTTTCTACCGAAGGCTTCAGTGGGAGAAGTATTTATGTACACAAGTCTATTAATCTACAGCCAGTCTCAACACAGCACACAGCCATGCCTCGCAATGTCCACTCCCTCCCTTTCACCAATAACAAATATACTTATGTAATGTACATACCAACACACACAATCAGCGAACACATAGCCTTCACACCCGTGCACACATTCATGCACACATTCATGCAATTAGAATATAAGAGAGAAATATTGAAACCAATTCTGGTAATCTATACTCTTCAGAACCTTTGTGTGCATGATACTGATAGATGAGAATTTCTACAAAAAAAATTGTAGAGTACTAAAGTGCCCATATTCATAATATTTAGCTGAAGTCATCAAGACGCTTAGACTTAAATGAAAACCACACTTGATCCTTGTTTCATACCGCCTCGACTATGCGAAAATAAACAAATAAATACAAACAAATACAAACAAGAAGCCTAGTAATCACACGAAGCAGAATGGCTATGTGAGTTATAACTCTACCCTCCACTCTACATACTGCTCCATCATTGAAAGTCGGCAATCCCAGCATACCTTGTAACCAGTCATGTCAGACAAGCAATAAAATAATTGTGGCAGGAAGACACGTGAAAAAGAGTAAATAAATAGAAGATTATAATTTACTCTGGAGCTAAATATTAATTATGTGTCATTAATTGACCACAGAGAGGATGCTAGACACAGCTTACAGCTAACTAGCAAGAAACAAGTTGGACTATTAGCAGAAACACAAATCTTAAATATTTGATGGACTAACGATGCTTGCAGCCAAGTCTGCTTTGAGACATATAAACTAACTCTACAAGAAGACCAGGCTGTAGCCTGTGTGCAAGAAATCATTCCGTTCTGCTTACATTGAAACTAAACAAACTGTATGAGTATGTAGCATGTGGGAGAGTTTCGCTGCAAGCTAAAACAACTACATCTGTTAGGACTGTGCTAAACCTTGTACACAAAACAAGGTAGAGCTGACAACCAGAGAAAGCCTGCTCCATAGAGCAATCATAATGATGAGTTACATGTGTATTTATTAGTAGGCTTCGTTTCTGAGTAACAACTGCGCACATTTGTGATTATATCAACTTTAACAAAGCGTAACAAAATGCTTCTACAAACACTGACAACTCCAAAAGCAAACAACTAAAATGTCTTCCGCCTCAAACTTTCAAAAGCACCAGAACACCAGCCCTCTAATAGTGTATACAAGGATAGCATGTATAATGGGAGTGTGCATAAGGCAGCCCGTGCAATGCCTGGAATCCACCTTGTGGCTCAGTGACCAGTCTGAACACCGAGATACTCAGATGCAACAGTCACAACTAATTGAACTAGTCGTCAATGGACTCATCCCCTACAAGTGCTTCCAAGGACACTACCTGCCAGGCTTCAGTCAAGAGGTTGCTATAGAACCACTGCCACGATTCAAGTATTTGAAACCTGGGTTGTAGTCTTTACCTCTGACATACATACACACACACACACATACGTGCACACACACACACACACACATACATGCATCTTTCTAATTCTAACCACTTGCGCAAAAACCTCCATTTTCTTGTCCTGCACCAGTGTGTACACACTTGGCTCCAGTAGTTTTCAGTTCAAAAGCTTCAATTATGCAGCACCCTAATTAGGAGGCGCATGATTTTCATTTTATTTATGCACGGCCAAGGCCAATTGTTCATAGCACTTTAAAATAAACATCATAAAACAAGCTCATCACTCATACTAACAAAAAAAATTCATGCCACATCAGCACAATACTATCTACCATATTATTGTTAGTATATACAATTAGAAAATATTCAATAAAAACTCATACCATTTAAAAACTATTAGTAGAGCAACAAATTTTTGTAGCCGTACAAAACCCAGTTCCAGCCACAGGAATAGTGATAGCAAGACATTGACAGGAATAGTGATAGCAAGACATTGACAGGAATAGTGATAGCGCTGGCATCTCACCACTCTCACTATTCCTAGACACAATCCTTAGGACTGCAATATGTCCTGGTCTTGAGTTACCTGAAGCCAAGTACGTCGTTACGTTGCCTTGTGATCCACTCACTCCACATCTTCTTACCCAATACATGTCCTCATTTATAGTAAGAATAGGAAAATTACCTCAGAACTATCTTTAAGAGCAATTTTTACACTTTATATGTATGTACTATTCAAAGTACAACTGTATGAAGCTGACTGAATGGATATAACTACTTGGACACTTCCCGACTTAGTGCAAAGGTCACCATGCCAGCTTGCACGCATCCTGGCCCATACTGGTGTAAGAGAGGTGATTATAGAATAAGGCTGAAGTCCTACAAATAAGACGGAACACTAACTGAATTATAGCCATCCACCCTCCTAATCCTTGCACACTTCCCTGCCATTTTCTACAATGGCCAGACATAACATCAGTAGGAGTGTTCCTTGTCAAACCCGACAATGTCTTGCTTGCATTGAATGCAAGTTCAGCAACTACAGTTGTCAAAATGACACAATGCTGATGCATTTCATTTACACAAGTTTACACCAAATCACTTCAAAATATACATTATAGCTACTAAAATACACACTTTTCCAATCTCACACCTCACCACAATAAATCCCACAGCTAGCAGCCAAAGAGGAGCCTCCCTACCTTGGGAATATCCTTGATAGCATTGCTACTCAAATTCAGCTGACGGAGGGTGGCCCGTTGATCCCACACTTCTCGAGGGAGGTCAGTAAGAGACATGTGAGAGCAGTCCCAGGTCTCTATGACTACCGGTTTCCTCCTCCCAAAACAGAGCCACTTGCTCATGATGATTCGAAGCTAGAGAGACTATCTAACAAACTTTTTTTTTCACTACCAAAACTAGCGGAGATAATATAAGACACACGCTCCACCGATTTTACAACGGACTATTAATCTGGCTCAAGGGCGACAATTTGGTTTGGAGCATTCACCAGGCAAATTTAGTTTCCTTTCCCCAGCAGGATTTTACCACAACGTTTTGGTAGGCGTAACAATATTCATTGGGCGAAATTCTTTAATTGCGGTTCATTTACCTGCTGCAATTGACGATCGTTACCTAAAGAAATTGCTTTTGGGGGGGGTTGGTGGAGAGAGTAGCAAATCAGTAGAAGCCTTGTTTATGTGTTCTTTGGCTAGTTCCAAATGAAGTTTGCATGCTGTGATGAGTCACAGATTCGAAGCTGACCGATCTAATTTGAGGTCATACCTCAAGACATACAAATTATGCTTTGCGCATAATAGGCAGCAAAAAGATGTTTTTTTTTTCAGTGTTTAAAATTCAACTGCAGTGTTTAAATTTCAACTGCAATGTGTGTTCATTTGTTGGATGGAGGGCTCAGCCTTTCTCATACAAAGCAGGGAGGGAAGCTAAAGCCTTCCTAACCCCCCTTGTGTCTCCCCTTCTGGATTAATGCTGTCTATTAGCTACATATATAGCCACAGTAATAAAAGGCTGAAAGAAGGGCTTGGTTTCTCCTTATAAGCTACAGCAGAAAAGAATAACATTTCTCAGCTGTAATATACCCTCATTTAGTTCAACTATCTTCAATCTGGTTGTGGGAAAGACTCAATTTAGCTCATTGGCTACTTTTGTAAAATATAATATGCATTATTTTAAACAATCTATAAAGTTATTTCATAAGCAATAGCAGAACAGTTATCAGTATGTTTAGCATGAACAGAAGGAATGTTCGTGTTTCGGATGCTCACACTTTCTTTCATTTTTCTCTAGTCGTATTGGATCTTTTACATTAACTTTTGCTGGAGCACTTTCTTCCACTTCCTTCTGTCCACTTTCATCTTGCTTCTCTTCTTTATCTGCTTCCATGCTAACATCTTCATGCTTATCTGGCTCATTCTCATCTAATGTCTGCTCTTCATTTAATTTCTCATCATCTTCGATAATGTTGGGTACTTCTGGTGGTATCGGCTCAACCTCCTTATTATCTTCAGACTGACCTTCAGGTTTCAATATTTTCTTCAACAAAGCCTCAAAGACCTCATTAATATTGAATCCAGTTTTAGAACTGGTTTCAAAATATTCTTGTCCAACTGAATCCGCATATTTCTGGGCCTCTTCAGTGGTTATTACTTGATCATTCAGATCACTTTTATTGCCAACCAGAATAAAGGGAACATCTTCTCCTGAATTCTCTCTTACTAGCTTAATCCTGTAGAATTTAAAAAAATTCAAAGTAAAAGGGATCAATATAATATATTGAGCACTTTTATCTTACCAATCATGAAGGTTAGTGAAAGACTTCCTGTTGGTGAGACTAAAAACCAACAAGAAGCCCACGGCTCCTCGGTAATAAGCAGTTGTAATAGCACGATAGCGTTCTTGGCCTGCTGTGTCCCATATTTGAAGCTTAATATCTTCATCATTCCTATAAACATTGGAATAAAGTAGCTACAATTTTATGTTTCTTATAAATCAGTGAGCTAAACCATAGAGAACTTTAGTGTTCATGGATCTGGTGCTATGGGACAGTTTTGTTCTTCACAGACTATATAGAATTTATTACTTAGCACTTTTTCACATTAAATTATTATACTATGTCATTCAAACTGATTTTTTTTTTTTTTTTTTTTTTTGTTTTTTTTTTTTTTTTTTTTTTTTTTTTTTTTTTTTTTTTTTTTTTTTTGTGGGGGGGGGGGGGGGGGAAATTTGAGATTGGAGGAAAATTATGCCCACATAGTGAAACAAGATTTTTGATATAGCTAGTTCAAAATCATCTGTGAAGGAGCACTTTATTTCCATAATGTTAAAATTCCAAGTAGATAAAGCTTACCATGTTACTTGTTTGACTTTGAAATCAATACCTACAGTAGCAACAAATCTTTCATCATAGATGTCCCCGGTGTACCGCGAAAGTATAGAAGTTTTTCCGACCTCCGTGGTTCCGATTAGAAGAATTTTTAACTCCATATCTCAGTGATTTATCCCTGAACTTTTTGTTTGCTTAGGTGCAAAAAAACACCTTTAGTTTATAGCCTTCTTCCTAGAGCGCCAAAAATTTTGATAATAGAGCTAGTGTTTTATAGTCTCGCGTAGCCAGACCCTTTACCTACGCGGGAGGATGGGTCTGGGAACAATACAACTTGTTCAGGCACCCCAAAAAGGGTACTCCAATTATCACATTGCAACGCTTGACCGCAAGCTCGCTGGAATGTGATAATTGAGCACCCTTTTTGGGGTGCTGCTGAACAAGTCGTTGTATTGTATGTTCCCAGACCCTTTCCTTACACTTACAGGGGTAAAAATGAAAAAATCGGGGATGTTTATTGGCGAGCGAGCGTAGCGAGCGAGACAGTATTAGGGGTGGATAATGCAAAATCGGGTATATGTTATATATACTAGTGGTGTGCTTGAGCACAAATGGCGAGCGAGCCTTAAACTACACTATTGTTAA
>WLWI01004875.1_pt1 | contig 11262 bp, 6 predicted proteins | sample 6701501 | NCBI WGS metagenome assembly WLWI01 (sample SAMN12718690, study PRJNA515312) | sponge metagenome | isolation source: marine sponge | host: Mycale hentscheli | place: New Zealand: South Island, Marlborough, Capsize Point | collected 2014-11-01
GAGAGATATGAGTGGGAAAGGAGAGATCTGAGTGAGAAAGGAGGGATTTGAGAGAGAAAGGAGGATTTGAGTGAATAATTGATTTGAGTGAAAAGGAGGGATTTGAGTGAGAATGGAGAGATTTGAGTGAAAAAGGAAGGGTTATAGTGAGAAAGGAGGGATTTGAGTGAGAAAGGAGAAATCTGAGTGAGAAAGGAGGGATTTGAGTGAGAAAGGAGGGATTTGGGTGAGAAAGAAGTTATTAGAGTGAAAAAGGAAGGGTTATAGTGAGAAAGGAGGGATTTGAGTGTGAAAGGAGAGATTTGAGTGAGAAAGAAGGGATTAGAGTGATAAAGGAGGGATTTGAGTGAGAAAGGAGGGATTTGAGTGAGATTGGAGAGATTTAAGTGAGAAAGGAGGGATTTGAGTAAGAGATTTTTTTTTCTCACTCAAATCCCTCCATTTTTGCTGGTTTTCTGGAGGAATTTTGATGCTGGAGAGGTGCTTACTAGTTTTCCCATTCTAGTATGTTGTAGTTGTAAAAATTCTCATCTAGCATAAAAGTACTGGTTTGCTTGAGTAGTATGTGGTGTATAGCAGGTGCTAATGTCAGAGCCAACTGTGGGGTCAGCTCAAAGAGCTATCTTATCTGTGCTCACTATGATTCTTGATGTCTTCATTCAGGCCCCTCCTGGTATCCCACCAGTCCATCCCTTTCTGCCTCTTTTCCAGAAGAATTTCCAGCTGGGAGATGTTTTACTGGTTTTGTCCCCCATCTGATAATTTATGTGGTACCTGCTTAGTTTCATGAAATTACTCTCATCTGGCAGCTGAAGGGAGAGCAGAACTGAAGTAAAATTATAGAGGAGGTATGTAGCTAGATATATGAGCTATTTAGCTAGTCATTAATTGCTGTCTGGTGATTACCTTTTTTTTTCTCAGAAGGTATTTACAATTCAGTAGAGCTCTGTGTGCTCTTGAATATAAACTAATTAGGAGCCCAGCCCTCCCCTCCACCCCTCAACCCATCTACCCCTTCACTCCTCAAACCATCCACTTATCCACCCAATCCATCCACCCATTCACCCATCATCTCATCCACCCATCCACCCATCATCCCATCCACCCCTCCACCCATCCATCCATCCACCCACCCATCCATCCATCCCTCCATCCAACCTCCCATCCACCCATCCACCCCTCCACCCATCCAAACTACAGTAGTAAAGATATCTAGTGTGGAATAAACTTATTACACTTGTCAGAGTGATATGGCAAGATATTTCACTCTCAGGATTTATTTTCACTCGCCTCTCATGAAAATAAATTAGCCTGCTCTTAAAATTTTTCACCATATCACGCTCTGACTCATAATGTGCATATTATAATTATCAATGTTTGATTTGGGCCAAGCGAAGAGATTGCTGGTCAAATGTGAGAAGCACTGCCTCCTATTCAGTAATACACTATACACTAATGTTCCACTTCAAGTTTTCATCATGCACTGAGTCACAACCTCCTTCTCTTCACCAAGTTTAGCGAATTTGGAGTCGCTGACCCTTTTCTCCTTCAATTAATTTATACGAGGGTCCGACTGCGCGAGACTATGCTGGGGGCCGACTAAAGGATGGGCAAGCAGTGTCAGTTTTGTGGGCGGATTGTAGTAATACTTTAACATGGGCATGAATATAGTTTTTGGTAAGCAGTACCGCTTTTGTGGGCAGATGTTAGTAACAGAGTATGAATTGGAATCAGGACCCACGCAGGACAAGGAATTTTAAGCCACAGACACAGGACTATATAAGTTCATACGTGCAGTTGTGTGGGTGGCAGACCATGGGTTTGAATATAGTTAATGTTCCACTTACACAAGAATGATGAGTCTCCTCAGCAAGTGGGCGTGTGTTTTTGGGAGGAAACTCCTTTGCAAGTAGTGTATGACTTCCAAGTGTACATTAGCTACCAAAACAGTCACGTCATAGCTACTGTAAGAATCACTTATTTTTTATGTATGTTATATAGCTATAAGTGTAAGTGTTTATAGCTGCAGTGCTGGTTAGCCAACCACACTGGCTCTGCATTAGCTAAAACAAATGTAATACAATTACTTAAATGTTGTTAGCCCAAACAAATATAGCTGAGTAACAATAGTCTGACAAAAAAAATTAGAGTGTATTCATCTCTTTTTTTCTCCAAGACATTTATTTCTGTTGTCAGGTATCTAATACTTACAAGAATTGGATTAGCTACTCTGCATTCTATAACTGATAGATATCAGTAACTAATATGCTATAGGTTTGAGCTTCAGCAAATTTAAGTATTAGTACACTGTAGTCCACATCACTAAGTAACTATAGCTATAGCTATAGCATGCAGCCTGGCAATGATTAACATAACATTATTAAGAGTATCTAATAAAACCTAAAAAGAAATTTGACTCTCAACCGTTTATTATCATTATAGCTGCAATTGTGCGTATAGCTAGTTACTCGTTTGAAACCCTGATAATAATGGATTTATTTTTATTGAGAAAAAAAATGCAGTGGGCTAAGCTTAGGTATATATAAAATTTATTCATAGTTACTATGTAAAATTCCACTTCCTCAATTAAAGCTGTGAACTGGAATAATTTCCTGTACTTGGTACCATAAATACTCAATCTCAAAGCCTATATTGGCCAGTCACTTTTGTAGCGCGGAATAAAACAAAAAACAAGAAACAAAAAACAACAATAACTGCAGCATCAACCAATGTTAATGATGTCTACAGAACTATTTCACCAGGAGAATGGAGACAACGTCTACCCCAGTCCTCAGAGAGAGAGTTACCATGATGCCCCTTCACAAATTGTTCTTGGAAAATTTTCAACTCCTTCAAACTTCACGACAAAGGTCGCTCATGGCAAATCGAATACTTTACAGGATGACATGCAAAACAACACCACTACTTTATCCTGCGCAAACGATTCTGCGCTAGGAAACCAATTTGCGTCCGTCTGCAAAGTTTTCACTTGGCCTTCACCAGAACCATCGGTAACCTCGGTATAATCACAAAACTTGTATTGAACTATGACTGATCATTTTGTTTTCACTGCCTTTCATTCAATTTCTTAATTTATGCAAATTTAATGTGCAATATTTTGATTTGAGCAAGCTCCTTAGCCTCGCGGGGCCTGCCTAGCGAGAATTTCCAAAATGCGTGGTTAAATTTCCCCGAGTCTAGTGACGCGCGAGCTATGTCTCGCTAGCCAGACCCTTTACCGACTGCACGGTGAAGAAGGGCGAGGGCCAGGGCCCGAGGTGCTCACGCAGCATTAGATACCTTCAGTTTCCTGCAAGCAGGAATGGCCTGAAGACTAGCTAAAATTGCTGTATATATTCTTGATACTGTGCACTCAAATGGATGGACTAGAATAATAACCAGTAGCTAGTATTGTAATAAATAGATATTACCAGATGATCATAAAGAGCTGGAATAAACAAAGAAACAAAGTAGGACAATATATTGAAACTCGATTAATAAATAAACAATCATTGAAAGACTATTAGTTAGATTGGTACATGTAAGCATTTGAGAAGTTTAAATTAAAGATTTACTAACAGCATATCTGATTTGTAAAAACAAATTAGGGTGTAAAAAATATAAAATTGCTGCATATCTAATGGACAAAGAATTAATATGACAAGAATACAATGGGATTGCATGATTCTAGAATCATCTAGTTTAGGAACAAAGAAGAATCCAGACTCATGTGAGGAACCAGCTTCTGAGGCTACTAGACAGCACTCCAGGTATTAAGGCAGTTAGAATGATCCCGAAAGTAAAGAAAGAACTAGATGTTCAGTTTCCCACTTGTGCACAGCACTAAGCACTGGCAGTTGCCCACAGTGCAGTGATAATGTCCACTGTGCTGTTGCCCACACTGCAGTGGTATAGTTATGCCACCACACTGTGGTCAGCAGATCTGTTCAGCTTCAGTAGGATTTTGGATAATAATATATAAAGACCCCAATATCAACCAATGTGATTGAAATGTTGTATTCACTTATCTTAGAAATTACACAATTCAAGAATATGTGCTGGTTTTTTAGTTTTAAGTTCGATAAATAATACTTCACACAGCTTCCACATAGTATAGCGCATTAAACTAATGGTTTTGCAAGGCAACTGGTGATTTTTAATTATTAACAGGGTAAAGATACATGCATGCATGAATGATTTTATAGATTAGCTATATTGGTGGCAATTACTTCCTGAAAACCACATTACTTGTGCACATCATCTTATCGCTATGGAAGATAAACATTAAATTGACACCACCAGGGAAGAGGAGGCAATACCTAACCTGACATTGACTCCTAATTTTCACAGGAGCTTGCTTACACATGGCCGAGCAGGTTGCTCATCAATTAACAGGGAAGCAGAATTACCAGTCAGTTAGTAGCTGGTATGCTCTTCCAGTATCCTAAATATAGCTGACAGTGCTATTGATGGTGGAAATTCATGGTGTCCTGTACCTGGGAAGTTTTGCATTATGATCTTCACAACCTGTGAGTGAAGGTGACTCACTTGGCTTAGAATAATGAACATCTTCCTCACTTGTATGGCCATCGTATAGGATGTTGTCCCATATGAATTATGTGAAAAAAAACAACAACATTGAAGCACTGGAGGGATAGGTTATGCCTACCATTTATACCATGGTGGGTTTTGAGTGTAGATGACAGCAAGAATGGAAAGTTTATTGCATGATGTAAGTGATGACATTGACATTGTTATAAATCTGTTTTCCTTTGATGTATTGTGTGTAATGGCTATCATGGTAAGTGGACTGACACTGAACACAAGCAAATGTAAAGATAAGTAATTAGAACAATTTTTATTGGTAAGTATAGTTTTTGTACCTGGGTGTGATGGGGCATGTAAGAGAGACTGCCAAATGTATGTTACTGCCACCAGAGCTGCCTGGCTTCACGTTTTACGGTGATCAGTCCTGCAGGTGTTTACATTGAAAGTTTTATAATTCTTTCACTCAATACAGACAACTGAGAAAAGTAATAAATGAACAGACCATTGCTATATAATGAAGTTAAAACTTAAGTTAAACAAGTAAATGAAACAAATAAAATTACGGAAATAATAAGTAACTAATTAAATATAGTTCAATAGTGAATAGTTGTCATGAGGTATTCACCGCATATATAATGTTGGTTGTGAAGTGTGTGGTTACTTGGTTTTAGTCAAACATAAATATGTTCAAATTGTACTACTGTTTCGGTTTAGGTTTACGGTTATGGTGTGGGGGGTAGATGGGTAGACGAATAAGTTTATATTCAAGCGCACACAGAGCTCTACTGGATTGTAAATGCATTTGGAGGGAAAAAAAGGTAATCACCAGACAGCAATTAATGACTAGCTAAATAGCTCACATCACTAGCTACATGAGAGCTCTTTTCTTACTCCTTGAGTGAGAAAGGAGGGATTTGAGTGAGAAAGGAGGGATTAGATTGAGAAAGGAGGGATTTGAGTGAGAAGAGAGGTGCCAGATAGAAGACGTAGGATTTGAGTGAGATGAGAGGAGCCTGATAGAAGACATCCAGGACCACAGTGACCACTAAGCTGTGCAGTGAACTGAAGCCATAGATGTGCACAAAACTAACCACTGCAGCACAGTCATACATCAAATACATAGGGATTGGAAATTAACACTGGCATAATTTTGTGTGAGAAAGGTGAGATTTCAGTGAGAAAGGAGAGATTTGGTTGATGGATGGAGGGATTAGAGTGAGAAAGGAGGGATTTGAGAGAGAAAGGAGTGATTAGAAAAGAGAAATTAGAGTTAGAAAGGAGGGGCTAGAGTGAGAAAAAAGGGATTTGAGTAAGAAAGAAGATATTTGAGTGAGAAAGGAGGGATTTGAGTGAGAAAGGAGCGGTTAGAAGTGAGAAAGGAGAGATTTGAGTGAGAAATGAGATATTTGAGTGAGAAAGGAGGGATTTGAGTGAGAAAGGAGGGATTAGTGTGAGAAAGGAGAGATTTGAGTGAGAAAGGAGAGATTTGAGTGAGAAAGGAGAGATTATAGTGAGAAAGGAGAGATTTGAGTGAGAAAGGAGGGATTTGAGTGAAAAAGGAGAGATTTGAGTTAGAAAGGAGGGATTTGAGTGAGAAAGGAGGGATTTGAGTGAGAAAAGAGGGATTTGAGTGAGAAAGGAGAGATAAGAGTGAGAAAGAAGAGATATGAGTGAGAAAGGAGAGATTTGAGTGAGAAAGGAGGGATTTGAGTGTGAAAGGATGGATTTGAGTGAGAAACGAGAGATTTGTGTGAAAAAAGGAGAGATTTGAGTGAAAAAGGAGCGGTTAGAGTGAGAAAGGAGAGATTTGAGTGAGAAAGTAGAGATTTGAGTGAGAAAGGAGGGATTTGAGTGAGAAAGGAGGGATTTGAGTGAGAAGAGAGGTGCCAGATAGAAGATGTAGGATTTGAGTGAGATGAGAGGAGCCTGATAGAAGACATCCCGGACCACAGTGACCACTAAGCTGTGTAGGGGACTGAAGCCATAGATGTGCACAAAACTAACCACTGCAGCACAGTCGATCATCCAAATACATAGGGATTGGAAAATTACCACTGGCATAATTTTAAGTGAAAAAGGAAAGATTTGAGAGAGAGAGAGAAAGGAGGGATTTGAGTGAGAAAGGAGGGATTTGAGTGAGAAAAGAGGGATTTGAGAGAGAAAGGAGAGATTCGAGTGAGAAAGGAGAGATTTGAGTGAGAAAGGAGAGATTTGAGTAAGAAAGCAGAGATTTGAGTAAGAAAGGAGAGATTTGAGTAAGAAAGGTGATGTTTGAGTGAGAAAGGAGGGATTTGAATGAGAAGATAAGGGCCTGATAGAAGACATAGGATTTGAGTGAGAAGAGAGGGAACTGATAAAAGACATCCAGGACCACAGTGACCAATAACCTGTTGTGAATGGGAGCCATATGTGCACAAAACTAACCCCTGCAGCACAGTCATATATCTAATACATAGGGGTATTGGAAAATTACCACTGGCATAATATTGAGTGTGAGAAAGGAGGGCTTTGAGTGAAAAGGAGGGGTTTGAGTGAGAAAGGATAGATTTGAGTGGGAAAGGAGGGATTTGAGAGAGAAAGTAGAGATTTGAGTGAGAACGGAGAGATTTGAGCGAGAAAGGAGGGATTTGAGTGAAAAAGGAGGGATTTGAGTGAGAAACAAGAGATTTGAGTGGGAAAGGAAGGATTTGTGAGAAAAAGGAGGAATTTGTGTGAAAGTTTTGAGTGGGAAAGGAGAGATTTGAGAGAAAAAGGAGGGATTTGATTGAGAAAGGAGAGATTTAAGTGAGAAAAGGAGAGATTTGAGTAAGAATGGATGGATTTGAGTGAGAAAGGAGAGATTTGAGAGAGAAAGGAGGGATTTGAGTGAGAAAGGAGGGTTTTCAGTGAGAAAGGAGGGATTTGAGTGAGAAAGGAGCGATTAGAGTGATAAAGGAGCGATAAGAGTGTGAATGGAGGATTTGAGTGAGAAAGAGATTTGTGTGAGAATGGAGGGATTTGAGTGAGAAAGGAGAGATTTGAGAGAGCAAGGAGGGATTTGAGTGAGAAATAGATTTGAGTGAGAATGGAGGGATTAGTGAGAAAGGAGAAATTTGAGAGAGAAGGAGGGATCTGAGTGAGAAAGAGATTTGAGAGAGAAAGGAGGTATTTGAGTGAGAAAGAGATTTGAGTGAGAATGGAGGGATTCGAGTGACAAAGGAGAGATTTGAGTGAGAAAGGAGGGATTTAGTGGGAAAGGAGGGATTTGAGAGAGAAAGGAGGGAATTGAGTGAGAAAGGAGCGATTAGAGTGAGAAAGGAGGGATTTGAGTGAAAAAGGAGAGATTTGAGTGGGAAAGGAGCGATTTGAGTGAGAAAGGAGAGATTTGAGTGGGAAAAGAGCGATTAGAGTGAGAATGGAGGGATTTGAGTGAGAAAGAGATTTGAGTGAGAATGGAGAGATTTGAGTGAGAAAGGAGTGATTTGGCGGGAAAGGGGGGATTTGAGAGAGAAAGGAGGGAATTGAGTGAGAAAGGGGGGATTTGAGTGAGAAAGGAGTGATTTGGCGGGAAAGGGGGGATTAGAGTGAGAAAGGAGAGATTAGAGTGAGAAAGGAGGGATTTGAGTAAGAAAGGAGCGATTAGAGTGAGAAAGGAGAGATTTGAGTGAGAATGGAGGGATTTGAGTGATAAAGGAGAGATTTGAGAGAGAAAGGAGGAGGATTTGAGTGAAAAACAGATTTGAGTGAGAATGGAGAGATTTGAGTGAGAAAAAAGGAATTTTAGTGATAACGGATGGGTCAGAGTGAGAAAGGAGGGATTTGAGTGAGAACGAGGGATTTGAGAGAAAGGAGGGATTTGAGTGAAAAACAGATTTGAGTGAGAAAGGAGAGATTTGAGTGAGAAAGGAGGGATTTGAGTGGGAAAGGAGCGATTAGAGTGATAAAGGAGAGATTTGAGTGAGAAAGATGTATTTGAGTGAGATAGGAGCGATTCGAGTGAGAATGGAGGGATTTGAGTGAGAAAGAGATTTGAGTGAGAATGGAGGGATTTGAGTGAGAAAGGAGAGATTTGGTAGAGAAAGGAGGGAATTGAGTGAAAAAGGAGAGATTTGAGTGGTGACAAAGGAGGTATTTGAGTGAGAAAGAGATTTGAGTGAGAAAGGATGGATTTGAGTGAGATAGAAGCGATTAGAGTGAGAAAGGAGAGATTAGAGTGAGAAAGGAGAGATTTGAGAGAGAAAGGAGGAGGGATTTTAGTGAAAAACAGATTTGAGTGAGAAAGGAGGGATTTGAGTGAGAAAGAAAGGATTTGAGCGAGAAAGAAGTGATTAGAGTGAAAAAGGAGGGGTTATAGTGAGAAAGGAGCGATTTGAGTGACAAAGGAGGGATTTAAGTGAGAAAGGATGGATTTGAATGAGATTGGAGAGATTTGAGTGAGAAAGGAGGGATTAGAGTGAGAAATGAGAGATTTGAGTGAGAAAGGAGGGATTTGAGTAAGAAAGATTTTTTTTCTCACTCAAATCCCTCCATTTTTGCTGGTTTTCTGGAGGAATTTTGATGCTGGAGAGGTGCTTACTAGTTTTTTCATTCTAGTATGTTGTAGTTGTAAAAACTCTCATCTAGCATAAAAATACTGGTTTGCTTGAGTAGTATGTGGTGAATAGCAGGTGCTGCTGAGGTTAATCTCAGAGCCACCGCTCACTATGATTCTTGTTGTCTTCCTTCAGGCCCCTCCTGGTATCCCATAAGTCCATCCCTTTCTGCCTCTTTTCCAGACCAGAAGAATTTCCAGCTGGGAGATGTTTTACTGGTTTTATCCCCTATCTGATAATTTATGTGGTACCTGCTTAGTTTCATGAAATTATTCTCATCTGGCAGCCCTAGTAAAAAATCTTGCCAAGAATATTCAAGATCTTGCAAGCTTTTCTGGTCGATTCCAAGATTTACATTGTAAGAAAAATCTTTTTAATTCTTAACATAAGAACCTTCAAGATCTTGACAAGTCTTGCACAGTCTTGGCTAAGAGTTATCTTGCAAAATCTTGAATGAGTTTATACAATCAAGATCTTGATATATCCTGCACAGTCTTGGCCGTATCACCTTGTTAAATCTTAAATGAATACATGTGATCGAGATTTTGTGGTATCGTATGCTTTATTGTAGAAATAATATGCAATCAATATCTTAATAAATATTAGATTAATCTTCAATAAATAAATACAATCAAGATCTTGACTGTACACATCAAAGTGATAAAACTTGATTTAGCATGTTCTCACTGCTTATTAAAAGAAACGAAGAACTTGTATGATCTCCAATATAATTGTAAAATATTTAATTGCTATACAATAATTGAAATAATGAAGTACCTATTATTAAGTAACAAATAATGTCTAAATATTGATGGTACTAACTTTATTAGGAAATAGTCATTGTCAACAGCATTATATCTGGCATATATAAAGTCTTCTGGATTGGTACAATTTAAATTTTTTGGAGAGTTTTTTTGTTCACCTTTTCTATAAGAAGATATTACTAAGAAGGAATCCCTTGGTCCACATCTTAAAAAAACAAAACCTCTTTAATTAAAAGAAACTGTGCATGCTCACTACAACATTACAAAATTACACCAAAATTGCAGCTGCTTTGTATGTGACTCAGACCCACTAACAGAAGGTTTGTAAACACATGAGACAACAGGAAGGTCTTTTGCTAGAGGAAGGAAAGCACCATATTGGCTTAAAGACTACCAAAATGGGAATATGTGAAGTTGAAGCTATTAGAAGGAAAGTAAGTCTTACTTTCCTTCTATAATAGCTTCAACTTCACATGTGGGGAAAATGGCAGATCCAATAATTCTTCCCAGCTACATTACATAAAATAATTAAATTATTTTATTAAATTATTAAATTACATAAAATAATTTAATTATTTTATTAAATTATTAAATTACATAAAATAATTTAATTATTTTATTAAATTATTAAATTACATAAAATAATTTAATTATTTTAGTAAATTATTAAATTACATAAAATAATTTAATTATTTATGTAATGTAGCTGGGAAGAATTATTGGATCTGCCATTTTCCCCACATGAGCACACACTTATTTTGTTCATTGACAACATTTTCCTCATTCTAAGATATAATATTAGGCATTTCAGATATTCTCTAAGCAAGTGTCCAGTTTATTGAAATTTGGAGTTGCAATATGACTACTGATTTTTATTGTAGTATTTAGTATAGTATACATGTACATCCGTTTTTTCAATATCTTGCCCAAAACAAACAATTACAATCAGCAATCAACTCAAAGAATTAGCTACTTCTGAGATGATAGTACTATGTGCCCAAATCTCAAGGTGTTCGCCACTATCTGCCTCACAATGAATGTTAGTACGGCATCTGTTGAGAGAAGCTTTTCGCATATGAGATGTATTCAAGCACAGTCGTGAAACAGGCTGTCCAAGTTTAGCTTTCTCACTTGACGAGAATATCTACAGATTCTCCGGAGCAATTATCTGACTGGCTTAGAACAAATTATTGATGTCTGACAGAAAGCATAGAAAAAATATCTGTGTAGTCCAATTAAATTGTGACTTTTTAATAATTATTATGATCTTGCTAATTCGGTGAATTGAATTTAACTTGACAACTTTATCATTAAACATTCAAGACTCTGAGGTGGGTGGGGGGGGGGGGGGGGGGGTGGTTTTTTAAAAAATTTTTACC
>WLWI01004876.1_pt1 | contig 11261 bp, 6 predicted proteins | sample 6701501 | NCBI WGS metagenome assembly WLWI01 (sample SAMN12718690, study PRJNA515312) | sponge metagenome | isolation source: marine sponge | host: Mycale hentscheli | place: New Zealand: South Island, Marlborough, Capsize Point | collected 2014-11-01
ATCAAAACATGTAACTATAAGGTTTTCTATCCATTCTCAGTAAGTAAGGTTAATTATAGTTTACTGTATAATCAGTAGTTTCTATGCCTTATAGCAAGCACACCATACCTGTGACATATGTATTATTGTAAGCTACCTTCACTGCATAGGCTAGTCTTATTGTACCTGCAGCATACCAATAAGTATTATACTTTCAATTCACATTAGTGTTACAAAGCAGTTAGAAAAGCATATTTCACACCTTTGCTGACAGGAGTGGCAGAGGAAGGGGGCTCCGGGGGCTGGATCCCCCCTCATAATTTTGGAGCACAATATAACGAGATGATTTCTCACATGAACACTTTCAAACCACATAAAACTTGCCTTTGGAGCACCCCTTATACTGAAGCTTCTTCCTACACCACTGGGACAATGTATATTGCTTCAGAAAACCAACAAGCAGATGGTTGCTACTAGCTTTGTCTTGACTATTTAGATGTTGCTACTTTCACCTCTTGTTTACATTCACTCTCTACGTTATTCTATTTCCTCCATTAAGACTACAACTTCATCAAATAATAGCGAATGAAAATCGTGAAAGAATAACAATTAGGAGTGTGACATAAGTAGGTAGTGATCTATTCTCCATGCTTGCTAGGGCTAATCAGATAGACTATTTAAGAGATGGTTTTTTTGAGAAGATTTTAAGGACCAAAGGGAATAGGTTGGTTACTATTCGTTCTTTTTAATTTCACATGATAAGTGAATTACTATGCATGATTAAGAATAGAAATACATAGTAAACACAAGAGAAGTGGGCACTTCAATAATGATGGGAGGATAGAGGTTTTTGACTGCAACAGCAGAACTTTAGTAATAGCAAATGAACTTTCACAATGACAAAAAAAAACAACTTACTTATAGTATATTTGTCCTAGTTATTGCTGTTCTTCTGGTTATATTATGTTACAAAAACGTTTCTTATATTAGTAGCAAAAAATATAATATATAGCTACAGACTTTCACTGATTAGATTAACAATCTCTCTTAAAGCCCCACTCACTCCAGCCATGAATATCTCGATGACATTTTTGCTGCTCTTCAGCTTCTTCATGATGTTGACCTCCCTTTCCAGATTCTCCTTGAACTTGACATAATTTCTGCTCAACACTGAGTTGGAGATGACTTTGACAGCCATGATGTTTCCATCCTGCACATACAACATCAGTAGAAAGTGAATTGAGACGTGCATAGATGCATGTAATGAGTGTAATGATTCAGTAACTGTAGCAGGTCATTTAAATTTATCATTGTTTACAAGATGTCCAGTAAGAGCAATAGACAACACACTGTATGGACACCTAGACAACACAGTGGTATGTGGTAATTGTTCGAAAGACAGAGGACCTATTATGCATGCTAAAGCATTATACATAGTGTCATGACTTTCAAATAGCATATGCAGCCTTTATTTCTCACATATCACAACTATTAGCTGCTTGCCCACATGTAGATTACCTCATGTGCTTCTTTCCTCAGTCATATTAAGTCCCTAGAATTGTAGTTGCCTAGTAATTGAGGAGAAAGAAAAATGCTGTAGTGTAGGTACAAGCTAGAATACTTAGGACAGAATTTTAAGGATGGCTAGAAAAAGAAAAAAAAAGACAAAAAAAGCAAACAATTTGATTAAAGAAGGTAGATAAGGCAAAATTGTCACTTCAGATGATGTAGCCAAACAAGTTTGGATATTAGCTATACTCTCTTGTTAGCTACTGATTTAGTATATATTCCAACCACTCAATGTTCTGCTGGTAGCTATATTATAGGTTCAGTTATTAGCTACGTACAACTAAAAGCTTTACTATCTTGTATAGTGTGTAATTAGCTAAGCTTACATCGTCCCATCCTCTATAAACCACTCCATACGCTCCTTTTCCTAACAGAGACTCCTCACAATACTGAATGACTCTGCCCTTGTAATTCACGCGCACAGTCTTGGGAGAAGCGTGCGACGGTGTCGAAGGGTCCATGGACATCTTCTCGCTCAGGATCCGACCCAACCACACCTAGGGGCTGTACGAAGAGGCGTGTTCTTTTAGCTGCGTGGGTGTTTCGTATGAGCCGTTAGAATCGCGTTCTAGGATATAAAGTGTCTACTGCGACCTGTCAAGGAATTCGGCAGTACATATTATGGATAACTCCACAATTGGCTTTAGCTAGTGTAGCCACTGGACTATTGCCTTTCAGTGAAACACAATTAGCTAATTGCTATAGCTACAATTCAATCAAAGCGATTTTTAAAAATAAAAATTGTTTCATTTAGCTAGCTATAATGTTTCACTTTTGTGTATCCTGTTTGTTTTCACTGCTTATCTATGAGGAAACTTGGCATAATAGCAGATGCTTACATCTTTGCTGTGCATAATAAAATAAATGAATATATATATTTATTAATTATATTATTATATACATGCAAATATTTTAAAACATACACATAAACACACACACAATTTTTTCAGGGTGATCTGTCCACCTACATCATAAAAATTAACATATAGCTATTTTCACATTCCATTTGTATATAGCTACCCAGCAAATAATTTATATAAATATATTGTATGCTTCATAACAAATACAACAGACAACAGAGTGATTTTGATTTAATAATAAATTTAAAAAGGATTTCTTTATCAGTATTGTGTTTGGCTTAGCTAGAGCTAATAGTTGTTTACGACAATTGTACCAAGTCATGATGAACATGTACATAGGGCAAGTTGTTATTATGCAACTAGTGAGCTTCACAGTTTAGATAGCTAACCATCTGTCATCAATCTTTTTTTTATTATTATTATCAAACATGCCAAATAGTCTTTTATGACATCATGCTATCCTTGTATGGGCATACATAATTATTTCATCAAGATATTGTTACAGATTTATTTGCTTCATTAATTTCACTTAATTTAAGAATTCATTTGTGTGTGAGTAGCTATGTGTTGTGTGTATTAGATAAAAGTTTTGTGATCTTATAGTGGTAGCTATAGAATTCTCAACAAATAGTAGCTCTAACACACATTTTTGCCATCTCATTGACTGTACTGCTTGAACAATTAGCTAGCTAGCAAGGTTTGACACATTGTGATTGTAAAGTATAGTGTGGTTTTGGTATAGGGATTAAATACATAGCTAGCTAGTTATTCACACTAGCTAAAACTTGAGGGTTTAGTTTATTAGTTCTACCTGAAGATTATTATTAGTTTAAACCATTTCTTCAATATCATGTAGAGAAATTACTATCAATTGACTTAATTCTAATTAACTTGTGTGGCTTCACAAATTCTTAGGAACCCCTTGAAGCATCCTATGTCATTCAAAATAACTATAAATCTATCTGCAGCTTGGGTATAAGAGCCGTTCAATACTCTGACTGTATTTATTGCTTATCAAAACTTAGGATAGCTAAATTCAGAAGTGGTTACAGCTTCTCCAGTGTAACTATAAATGTAATTTAACTAGTTTATAGCTATGTGTTTTAGAATTTCCATGCCTTCTATAGCTAGAGGTATAATGGCAGAAATATCTTCTTTATGACTAATTTGGCTATTATTTTATTAATTTATATGACTATTGCAACGATGAAACACTATTAGTGACAATGAAACACAATAACTAATTCAGTTATATGCTAATGATGGTGATGAGGCACAGTTGAAAACTTCTGATTTCTTATAGACAGGATTTGACCACTTCGGCTAAGTAGATTCAAATATTGATCCGAGAACTGAGTGGAGACTGGTTCGACTGTGGCTCTGTAAAATATGCTCTCCAATGACGCTCCAAAGTCTTGTGCTAACTGGGGGCTCTCCTTGAAGCTGAATTTTTTTGGTGCACTTTGAAGCCTTGCAAGTAGAAGTTGAGGCCTAATTAAGAATAATTTAATGTTCACTTTAAAAAAAAAACAACACAGTGGGGGAGTCATGTTACTATAGTTGAGCACAGTGAAGTATAAGCTAGCTAGTTCAGAGTAGCAATAGGTAGCATGTACCTATTTATTGGATTACAAATAGTTTGAAAAAAGTTTTCCCTATGTTGTATTAGATATTACTTGTGAGCTCATCCTTCTGATCTTATTTACATAAACTATTTCCTCTCTAGGTCTAATTGGATAAACTTACACTACTTCAAGTCTCTTTCCCATAAACTCATATTATTTCAGGTCTGATTCCCATAAACTCATATTAATCCAGGTCTGGTTCTCTTAAACTCACACAAATGTTGGTCTTATTCTCATAAACTCACATCATTTCAAGTATGATTCCCATAAACTCACACTATTTCAGGTCAATCTCCAATATATACACTTACACTCTTCCCGGAATGATTCCCATGGGTAGTAAGCATCTAAAGTCCATTAGCATGTATGGAGTCTTCCAGTTGAGATGTAGAATGCAAGGCAGAGCTCCACTTTTTAGTGTATTTACAGGAGTCATCAATACTATGTCTCCTGCCTGGTAACTACAATAATAAAAAAGTCAGTAATATTAATTCATCTCTATCATTAGAATAGCCGATTATGATGTGCCTGTCCCAAAAATATTCCCTTGGTCTTGCATTTCATTAGTTGCGTGATGTCTTGTACACAACATTTATATCATTATACAGCATTAGTAATCAGAATATCACATGATTAACATTATGTTCAATTATAATAATAAACAGATACCTGACTAATAATGCTAATCAAATGATCACATGATGTCTCATTATTTTATATAGTTACATTATTACTAGCTACACCTTCAATATAAACTAGTGGTGTGCTTGAGCACAAATGGCGAACGAGCCTTAAACTACACTATTGTTAAACGATTGATTTTAACTACTAACATTCAAGCTACTAAAATAAAGTCGAGTTTTTTAATTATGTATATTATACGGTAAAGGGGTTTCACTGCCATAGTAACCACTCCCCGCAACTGTTCGAATTGAAAAAGCAACAAAATCAAGTCACGTCATTTAAACTATTTTTTGTGATATTCTTAGTAGTAGTTGTAACCCACAATACTTTCACACAACTGAACATACCTACGCAAGACTTATTTTCGTGGTTAGTTTAGTAGACAATGAATTTTCAAGTAAATACTGTTGCGTAGGGCTTATAGCTGTGACAAATAGCGTATTAACTTACCACCGCCACTAACTCGAATACAAACGGAGGTCCCATAAGTTGTTGAGTTTTAACTGCACCCGCAAAAGAATTCAAAGCGGTAAACAATTCAATTTCTAGGGTGATACGGGTAATGATCGCTAAACCGGAGGATTCTGTTTAGTGAAGTTTGGGACGGGGTCAAACACGGAGCGAACACAAAAATACGCGAGGGTCAAACTACAAAATGACATACGTACATCCACACATTTATATAAACAAACAAAAATCCCCGATTTTCAATTGTGTTACGCCTGAGAGTGTCTCGCTCGCTCCGCTCGCTCACCAATAAATTAAAAATGTTAACTTATTAGTAATTACGGTATATATAAGTCTTCTCAGCCGTTTCAACCCTGACGAGTCTTCTCATCAAATCACTGAAGAAGACATGTCAAAGTTGAAATGTCTTAGAGTTGTGGACTAATACCGTACCACTATTTAAGTTAAAAATTTAAATAGCCTCATTATTGCTGTATTTTTTCAATATTAATGTAACTGATCACCACACTATGTTCCAGTGCATACAATACAAGGTATACATGGTAGTAGATGCCATAATAATAAAGCCATTACAGTGCCAGCAGTTATAATATAACAAGCATTTTATTAGAGAAGTATTCTCTGTTAATAAAACCAGAACTTACTCTTCAGGATATGCAATCTTTACCAGTGAATTCACTAGACAACAAAATAATATTAAATAGATTAGATTTGAAAAAATAATTTGATTTTTAGGCTACAATTTATTGCAAAAATTTACTGGAATAAGTATATTTTTCTGTCAATGTAGGAAACAAAGCTCAAATAACCATTTAAAACAACACACATATATAAGCATATGTACATGATAAAGTAGATGGTTATATTTGCTAATGCATCACTTGACTTACTTACCATCAGTGAATAATGTTTTGCGTGCTGAATGAATTCGAGATAAAAGATCTGTGACTTCCTTGACTATGACTTTCTTAGAGTAAATTGTCCCCGTAGATTCTAGTATATCTCTATAGACACACAGCTTCTCTCTGGTCTGCCTCATTTTGACTGATATCAAGAGTTCTTGACAGTATGTTAAGATCAGACTACAGTTCAATGCAATGTCTTTTTTCTGCACAAGCAATGTAACACACGGCATACATACAAAAAAATATTAATTAATCTCTTCAGGAATAATGATACGGAATTATGAAAATTGCAATTAGTTTGCCAACTGAAAAACTCATTGCACTATTTAATAATTGATCATACTAAACTATGACCTCACACTCCATGATATAATTACAGAGACTTATTAAAAGTATCTCATACTGGGCACACTTATACTGTAAATCATTCATTTGACAATTAATACCATTCTAACTATTATCTAGTCACTGAAACAGCTAGCTACTACCTCATACATCAATGGAAAAAAAATGTATTAATAGCAGAACATAAAAATATAATCGTAAAGCCTGTCAATTCTTAAAACCCACTGCTGTCCATACAATGTTCTTTAACCTTCCCTATACTAAAAAATGGCTGACCGAAACGAATACTATATATATATAATTGATACTACATTTAGCTTCTATTGTGTATCTCCATCTACCAATGTTTACCGGGAAATCCACTCCCTTTGTCATTGCGATAACCTCCCTAATCTTCTTCTGACAATCTTTCCAAATGAAGGGGTCTTGTGGTCTAGGTAATGTCTTCACTTCTAACTCACTCTCTATTGTCTTCAGCTATTACATATGTGTGTGGTTAAGAAAAGTGAAAAATGTATACTAGCTTTGTGCATTAGTAAAAATGGTGAGTGGAATAGTCTTATTATTACAAAAATAAAAGTAATTAATATATAGGTCAAGTACGTTAAAAATAGGAATAAAATACATATAATTCGCAATCAAATTAGGACCACTTATATAAATTTAATTCACACTTACCTCTTCATTCTTCTCAACCAGATCTTTCAACAGTTTTGGCAGTGAAGAGTTCTCTGCCTTTCTACCACTCCATTCCAGATCATTCTTGGCTACTTCCATCATGAAGGAAACTTGGGCCGATGCCTGCTGCACACCCTTCTTTAGTTCATCATAAGAACTGGACATAGTAGTTTCATTAATAACAAACTGGTAGAGCTTATTGACTGATTGGTGCTGGTTGAGCAGCTGGTCATTCAGGCACTGGATCTTGTATATTATTTCATCTCTAAAGCATGACTATAAGAACACAATACTTTTCATAATGAAGTTCACCTGTGTGGACATAAAGTGAGTATGTACATGGAAAGGATAGAGATACTGAGGAGCAGGAGAGATAGACAAATGAGAAGAAGGGAATCATGAGCTGAAGAGAGGAATAAGAAAAACTGAGATGGCTCAGGTACGGCTCAGGAAGAAAGAGAGTAGGAGAGAAAAACCATGGATAAAAATACACTTGTGCTACTGCTTTCCTAATTTGCAACAGTTAGTACTGACAGTACGTATATTCAGACAACAATATCCAGTAAAAATTTAATCTGCTCCTTGTAGACAAGGAAAGGGAGACATTATTCTAAATCTATTCATGACACTGTCTATGTAATAATAAGCTAGTGTGAGAATAACACAGTGTGTGCATTCATGAATATTTCATGAGGCAAGCAGAGTTGGAAAAGTAATGCCATTACCTGAATGGGAAAATAATTAAGTTCTACCCACTCTATAGTTGACAAGAAAAAAAATGAGAGAAAAAATAAGCACTTTCATCTCAGCTTTAAACCAGTGATACTGAAGTATATTATGCAACCCACAGCACACTTACCATACTAAAGTCAGGCACTAACAGCTATTTTATATTTGGAGTACTTATAACCTTTTATATCCGCTTCTTTTTCTTTCTTTCTTTTTCAAGTTCATCCTTAGCTCTATAAAAACTGAAAACTGCACTGGGTGCATGTATTCATGAATAATTCATTTACTGAACTGAGTTGGGAAAGAGTGTTCACTTAACCATACATAATTGACTACTAATCATGGGTAGATAAAAGGCAGAGAAGCAGGAGAATGCAAGGGTCGAGATAAAGAAGCAGGTGAGAAAATGCTGTTGGTAACTACTTCAATGAAAAGTAAAAGAAAAACTGAGGAGCAGGAAAGACAGACAATGGATGGAAGAGAAGGGAATCATGAGCTGAAGAGAGGAATAGGACAAACTGAGATGGCTAAGGCAGAAAGATAGCAGGAGAGGGAAACCATGGATAAAAATACCTTATGTTACTGCACTCCTAATTTGCAATAGTTAGTATATAAAATATCACAGTGTGGCAGGGTACTTGCTAGTACACATATAATATTATATTAAATTAACTATTGTTAGGCAACCAAATATCAATATGAATATAATGAATATGACAAGAGATACTCAGTAATTAAACTTATTTAAATAATTCATGTAATTAAGAAGACTAGCAAGTCCCCGCCACACCATGGTGCTTGATGTAGTAACAGTTGCAAATTAGGAATGCAATAGCATAAGTTATTTTTATCCATGGTTTCCCTCTCCTGCTCTCTTTCTTCCTTAGCCATCTCAGTTGTTCTTATTCCTCTTTTCAGCTCATGATTCACTTCTTATCTTCTTTGACTATCTCTCCTGCTCCTCAGTATCATTGTCCTTTCTGTGTATTTTCTTTCACTTCTTTATTGAAGTAGTTACATCAGTCAGCTTTTTCTCACCTGCTTCTATTTTTCATGATCCTTGTATTCTCCTAATACTCTTTCCCAAATCAGTTCAGCAAATGAACTATTCATAAATACATGCACTCAGTGCAGTTTTCAGTGTTTAAAGAGCGAGAGTATGACGTAAGAGAAAAGAAAAGAAAGAAGATAATGCAATAGGTTAATAAAGGCACTCCAAGTATCACAAAGTAGTTAGTTCATGATGGTTTAATGGTAAGCATACTGGACTACACAAAGTTGAGTGCCACTGCCTTGAACCCTAGATGATAAATACTATTTCTTTCTCTTTTTTCCCCATCGTCAATTATCAAGTGTGTAGAACCTAATGCTTTTCTCATTCAGGTAGTGATGGCGCTTTACCAACTCTGCACTTCATGAAATGTTCATAAATACACACACTGTCGCTGGTCACTGTCGTCATCATCAGTCACTGTCGTTGTTACTGACACACAAGCATATTATAGATGTTCTTGACTGTATATAAATCATACAACACTAACAAAATTTCCATTTCACACCAGAAATAGTGCACAAATGCTTCTTGTATAGTTAAAGCTAAAATTATATACAATGTCTGGTTATACTTATCACTTGTCCATGGGTGTTCCAAGGATATCCCACCCCACCCAATTATATGGGTGTGTCCTTAGTAAAATTACAGAATCTGTACATTGCAGGAATGGGAGCAGGTGGGGACCAAAGCATCATTGTCTAGGAAAATATGGAAGTGAGTCTCACACTATTGGAATTACAAGTCGTGTAACTACCAACATGAAAGGCTAGCATGACTATTCCACCTCAATGTGGAGTTTCTTGCAGTGAAAGTTTCAAATTATGTAAACTTCAAAACTTTAATAGGACATCTCATGATATTATGGCCCCATGGGACAAATAATGGCTTTGCTGGGATTAACCCCTAAAAAATTACAATTGCACATTATACAAAATGTTGATGAATTCATGCATAGTATAACATATCTAATAAATTAATTTTCTTGAATTTAACTTACAATGATGATGAGATCTTCAATTGTACCCTGCTCCAATGCATTCTCTGAAAGAAAATGTTGTCAATTTTGTGAATATAGATAACCTTGTCATGATGAAGTAGAAGATGATGATGATATAAATTATAATGCAATGATTTAGGAAGTTCTTTAACAAACAAGTCATACATACTATTCTAATGTATTATCAATACCCTTTAAATTGGTTTCACATTATAACTGAAACCTTTTATAAAAAAAGGAGTTAGAAGAATGCCCATAATGATTTTGTAAGGCTGAGAAAACGCTTGATAGGCGATATAGTGCAGAGTATAATGAATGAAAGAACATGGGTATTACATAATACACTGCATACTTAAGCAGTAAAAACTAATGCATTGTAGAAGTCAAAGAGTTTGGTTGACCGTTTTCTACATTTATTTATTATAATTATATTATATATATATATAATTGGGTATAACTCAGTAGTCAATATACAGGCATAATTTTCTTGTATCAACACAACTAAACATGGAGATATTATAATATAGCACTGGCTATAGGTAACTCTCAATGATTTAGTTAAAACAATGTGCTAATTGAATAATGTATAATTGACATACGCAAAGATTCCAGGCAGGAAAAGTCTGGCATAACTTCCTCTTCTATTTTAAGATACTTCAAAGAGAATATATAGAGTTGAACATGCCCTTCCCAGCCTCCGGACTTCTCAATCAAACAGTTAAACTCTTCCCCTGTAATTTTTTTATGTGGACCAATGTACTCAGGATACATTGTGGAGAAAATAATTATATCATTTTCAGCAATATTCCAATTTGAAGATACCATTGATACCAAATAATCAGCTCTAAAGAAAACAAAACAACAAGGCAGGTAATTACAAAGCTAAACAGAGTTGAAATATTGTGTGTAATGTACTGACTGTTACATTTGAACTTACGTCAAACTGGAATCTAAGATAAACTTAAGGGAAGTTCCATGAAGTAAGTTGATTAGTTCTACCTTGGACTCAATGATGTCATCTACCTTCTCAAAGAATACTGGGAAAGAGAACCTTTCCTTTTCATCCCACTTCAACATACCCACTAAAAGATCAGTGATAGATTTACAGAAGGCGCTGAAGGTAGAGAAAAAAATCAAGAATTAATAGCCTAACATCAAAGTTGAAGCATACTGATTCCTAATACTAGTGGTGTGCTTGAGCACAAATGGCGAGTGAGCCTTAAACTACACTATTGTTAAAAGATTGATTTTAACAACTAACACTCAAGCTACTAAAATAAAGTCGAGTTTTTAAATTACGTATGCGGTAAAGGGGATTCAATGCCATAGTAACCGCTCCCCGCAACTGTTTGAATTGAAAAAGAAGCA
>WLWI01004879.1_pt1 | contig 11253 bp, 8 predicted proteins | sample 6701501 | NCBI WGS metagenome assembly WLWI01 (sample SAMN12718690, study PRJNA515312) | sponge metagenome | isolation source: marine sponge | host: Mycale hentscheli | place: New Zealand: South Island, Marlborough, Capsize Point | collected 2014-11-01
CGCCCGCCCTGCACAATTCGGTCAAGGATCATGGCGCAAAAGAGGATCGAGAAACCAGCCAAAATACCCTGCCCCACGTTAGCGTATTGCAGAGCCTCAAGGACATCTTCGCCAAGACCTTTGGCCCCGATCAGCGATGCAACGACAACCATCGCAAGTGAAAGCATGATGGTTTGGTTGATACCGGCGCGAATTGATGGCCCCGCGAGCGGCAAATCAACTTTGGTAAGCAGATACCACTTGTTGGCACCAAAACTTATCGCCGCTTCTCGCACACTCTCCGGAACACCGCGAAGCCCCAATACAGTCAAACGCACCACGGGCGTGCCGCCAAAGATCATCGTTGTAACAACGGCGGCAGGCTTGCCGGTGCCGAAGAACGCAATCACCGGGATCATGAACACAAATGCAGGCATCGTCTGCATGAAATCCATGATTGGCTGTATCGCCGCATAAAAGCGCGGGCGACGGGCGGCAAACATGCCCAAAGGAATACCGATCAAGATAGACAAACAGGCAGCTGTTCCCAGCAATGCCAACGTTGTCATCGCCTTCTCCCAGAAGCCTAGAAGCCCCATGTAGGACAGGAACCCGGCTGAATAAATTGCCATGCGCACACCCGCCGTGAGCCACGTCAACAGGATGATCAACGAAGCAATCACGATCCAGGGTGTGCTGACAAAGACGATCTCCAAGGCGTCCAATACTAGGCGAATACAATAGGTTATCGCATCAAATAGCGCGTCGCCGTTCAGGACTGCCCAATTAAAAAAGGCTTCGACTTTATCGATACTGACCAACCGGATATCGGGATCAGTCGGGAAGTCTGACAAAAGGGAGAAACGCCCTGGAAAACTGTAGTGCATCATTGCCGCAAAGACGACCAGCACCATGAAAATTGCACTGAAAACGATCTCGGCAACAGGCAATCCCGACCGAACCGTGCGGTCGCTCAGCCAGTCAGAAAACCGGCCTTCAAGTGCCGTATTTGCGACCAGGGCCTGCGCGACCTTAACTAGCAAAAGAATAATCAGGCCCGTCAGCGCAATTGTGGGGCCTTCGGCAGCGGCGGCTTCGGCCTCGGCTCGAATCCCTCCAATATTTGCTTCCAGCGAGTCGACGGTTCGTCGGAATGCGTCAACGCGATCCGTATTGTTCTCGATCGCAGCAGCCAGTTGCTGGCGACGCAACTCGAGCGTACCTTCAATTGACGCAATACGCTCCATAGCCTCCGCACCAAGATCGCCAAACAACCCCCGCGCCATTTGAACCATCGCTAATGCCTCGATAATCAAGAACGGCAGTGCCCAGTTCCAGAGGCCTCGCGCGCCGAACCATATCGGGCCAAAGATTCCGGCGAAAACGTTCAGCGTCGGTGTGAATTTCGAAGAGGCACCGATCTTGTCAAACATCCGAATGTAGTATTCAGGACTGGTGCGCACGAAGTCGCGAATATTCTGGCGCCTCTCTTCCGCATAGGCTTGAGCTGCAGCGGATTCCGTATCTTCAAGGGGATTTACGCCTAAGTCGGTCATGATACTTCCGTCCCTTCGATCACGGTGCGCAAGAGGTCCGCGCGTGTAATGACACCAGAATCTTTGCCATCAGTTTGCACGACAATCGGATGATCATCGTCGATTGCGAGATTGATAAGTGTGCTGAGATTTTCTGCCTCGTCGACCTTCGGAGCATCCGGAGAAAGCCCGCCGTTTGCGGCGACAAATTCATCAATAGGTTGCATGACGGCGTGGGCGTGTACGACTTTCAATCTCGAAATACCTGCCACAAAGTCGGCAACATAATCGTCAGCGGGCTCCATCACGATGTCCTCGGCGGTGCCCATTTGCACCATTTTGCCGTCACGCATGATGGCGATGCGATCACCGATCCGAACAGCTTCGTCGAGGTCATGTGTAATGAAGATCGTTGTTTTCTTGAGAATTTTGCTGAGGCGGATGAACTCGTCCTGCAGCTGGCGTCGGATCAGCGGATCCAGCGCCGAGAATGGTTCGTCCATCAACAAAACGTCCGGGTTCGCCGCAAGCGCGCGTGCAAGGCCAACTCGTTGCTGCATACCGCCAGAAAGTTCATGAGCAAATTTAGAGCCCCAGGCTCCGAGCTCGACAATGTCCAGAATCGCTGCAGCCTGACGCATGCGTTCGTTCTTCGGGACCTTTCTGATCTCCAACGGCATTGCAACGTTATCCAGCACCGACCGGTGCGGCATTAGGGCAAAGTTCTGAAACACCATGCCAATCTTCTGATTTCGAAAACGCTGAAGCTCGCGTGGGCCGAGCGCCATTACATCGGTGCCTTCAATTTCAATCTTTCCGGCAGTAGGTTCCAAAAGGCGGTTGAAGTGTCGAACCAATGTGGATTTGCCGCTGCCCGACAATCCCATGATGCAAAAAATTTCTCCGCGATTCACGGACAGGCTGACGTCAGCAACTCCTACAACCGCGTTATATTCAGCAAGAACCTCAGCTTTTCCCAGGTCTTTATCGCGGATGGCGGTGAGCGCCGCCTGAGCATTTGCTCCGAATATCTTCCAAACATTGGAGATTTCGATGACTGTCTGATCGGTCATATTGCACGTTTCCTGCGCCGCTTGAGTATCGATGGCGCACCTATTTCAGGCGCGCCATCGCTTCTTGTTTGAGCGTCGATTTCTACAGGCCGAGCCAACTATCTACGCGGTCGGAGTTTGCGTCGATCCAATCTTTCGCCACTGCTGCAGGTTCACGGCCATTCGAGCTGATCTCAAATGCCAATTGACTGACATCGTCCGCAGTCAAATTAAAGTTAGCAAAGAACTCTGCGATCGCTGGCGAACGATCAACCAAAGAATTTGACCACGCAATCTGCACGTCCTTCAGCGCATCTTTTGTCGCAACTTTCGACTTTTCATACCAATCGGCATCGTCGGAAGGCTGAATCATCTGGTAGTTTGCTGGGTCAAATGTTGGCTCGGTCAGCATTTGAACGTCAAACATGAACCAGACGGCATGTGGCTTATAGCAGTAGAACGCATAGCCCTCGCCTTTGGCGATGCTGTCCTTGATACGCGCAGTCTTCACGCTCTCTTCCGCCCGAACTGGTTCGACAAAATCAAGGAGGCCGTAGTCTCGAGTTTTGACCTCATTGACATTGGCCGACGCCCAGCCTGGCGCACCGATCCACATCTCACCTAGACCATTGCCATCACTATCCATCAATGACGCCACATCTGGGCGTCCCAAATCGGCAATGTCAGTCACATTGTTGGCAGTACCGAAGTCCTGAGTGACGCAGAAACCCTGGTTGCCTTGGTAAGGGTTAGAGGACAAAGTGACTGTTCCAGCTTCATCCACATATTTTTTGGTGAAGCTTTCTTGGTTTGGAAGCCAGACGTCTGGATGGACGTCGATGTCACCCTTACCCTGATCCATAGCCTGAAAGATCGTCGCGTTGTTGCCAGGGATATAGTCCACTTGACCACCAATCCGGGACTCCACGACCTCACCCAGTAGATAGGCAATCGCTTGGGCACCGGTCCAGGACGGAACGCCGATTTTCACTTCTTCGGCAGCAAGGGCCGGAACGGCCAAAACGCCCATGGCAGTCGCCAGTCCCAGCGACCTAATTGAATGTTTCATTTTCATCTCCTCTGTTGGTTGCGCCTCTGACGGGCGCGATTTAGTTGATCGATTTAAGTATTTGTTTTTCATAGGCAAACAGGGCCGTTGCTCCTCCTGTGTGCAGGAACAACACCTTGTCGGTCGCGGCAAAGAAATCTTGCCGGATAAGCCCAATCAATCCCGCCATACCTTTTGCGGAATACACTGGGTCCAGCAAAATGCCCTCTTGCCGCGCGAGTAAGTGGATGGCCTCAAGTGTGCTGTCAGCCGGAATGCCGTAGCCCTCGCCGACATAGCCGTCATCAACCAGGATTTTGTCTTCTGAAACGCTGCTGACGCCCAGTTTTTCGCATGTCGCCTTTGCTAGCGCATGAACCGCCCCAATTTGGCGCGGGCGAGGCTGACGCACACTGATCCCTATGACCGGCAAATCATGACCCAGAGCGTGAAACCCTGCTACCAGCCCAGCCTGAGTGCCCGTGCTTCCCGTACCCATCACCAGCCAATCAAAGTTTTGATCGTTTGCGGCGGAATACTCGGCAATCTCTTCTGCGCAATTTGCATAACCCAACGCCCCGGTAGGATTGGATCCACCGCCCGGGATGAAGTAGGGAGTGTTGCCCTGCGCCTTGAGATCTTCACAAACTGCGATTGCTTCAGCATTCATATCCAATCCCGGCGGGCGAAAATCATGCGTAGCGCCGAATATATTATCCAGCAAAACGTTGCCGGTTTCCTCATATGACGCCTCGCGATCGGGAACCCGACGTTCAAGCAGAACATGGCATTTCATTCCGACCTTGCACGCGGCTGCCGCAGTTTGGCGGACATGGTTAGATTGCACAGCACCTTGGGTCACAAGCATATCTGCGCCGGCAGCGACGGCTTCACCGACGAGAAACTCGAGCTTCCGGGTTTTATTGCCTCCTGTCGCCAGCCCGGTGCAATCGTCGCGCTTAATGAAAAGCTCCGGACCACCAAGGTGCGCTGACAATCGCGGCATTGACTCAATTGGCGTCGGGCGATGGCACAATGCTGTTCGTGGAAACCGATTTAATTCAAGTCCGGACCTTGTGCGGGTCAATACTGTGGTCTCTGACATTGCAATATCCTTGCTGAAAGCTGTTGCGTCAGCTTGCGATACTTTCTTGAAGGGCTCCAATGTCATGTGAGAATGACATTATGCAAATTTTGCATTATGCTACTGTTATGGACACGTCTCTCTTTCGCGATCTTGAACGCCTTCAGCAAACTGGAAACTTCTCGCAGGCCGCGGCAATTGGCAACTTGAGCCAGCCCGCTTTTTCGAGGCGCATCAAGTCGCTCGAAAATTGGGTTGGCACATTGTTGGTTGACAGATCTCGCCAACCTGTGCGCTTGACCGAAGCCGGAAGCCAAATGCTTGAAGCAGGTCTGCAAGCTCTGGTGCGCATCGAACAAGAGCGCAGCCACATTCGCGAAGCACAGGCTTTGCCAGACAAATATGTGATTACTTTTGGCACCCAACATTCGATCGGTTGGCGGTTCTACCCTGCCTGGCTGCAAGCATTGGAAGATGCCTACGGTCCGATTTTGTCGCGCCTGCGGGCGGATGACCTGCCCAACTGCATGCGGGACCTGGAACAAGGCGCAGTCGATTTTGTCGTTGCATACTGGGCCGAAAGCGCGCCCACGACCCGGAACGTGGATGCAATTACAATCGGTGCAGATACACTGATCCCGGTTTGCAAGCCCTCGGCCGATGGCACACCGCAATTCAGTTTCGACGACCAAGAGGGCACCTTGCCGTTTCTGCGATTTGGCCAAACGGCACCAATCGGCGATCTGCTCGAACCAGTATTTGCTCAGCACGGAATTACTCCACGTTTGCGCACGGTCTATGAAAACGCGATGGCCGGGGCGCTGCGCATTCGCGCTCGTGCAGGCGATGGGGTCACGTGGCTGCCTAAGAGCCTTGTCGCGCCTGATCTTGAGACCGGTGCATTGGTGCGAACGGGTGAGGCCCCTTGGGATGTGCCCCTTGAAATCCGGTTGCTCCGCAATGGCAGTAGGACCAATCGCGTCACACGTGCAATTTGGAGTTACCTTGAAAAGCGCGACACCCCTTTGGCAGTTCCCATCTCCTAAGCAACTGCAAAGGGCCAGATCGCGCCGCATATACGGTCCGCTTGTCCTCACGCGCGCGCCCTCTCGCGCTTGGGGTCAACAAAGGGAATGTCCGCTACAGTCGCTGGCAAACGCTTCATGTGGCCATCCATCATGCCGACTGAAAGAGTGGTCCCAATCTCGGCGAATTCGACAGCCAACCGCGCCATGGCGATGCCCGACCCCAAAGCAGGTGATCGCGTTGCTGAAGTCACAACGCCGACTTGGCGCTCATCCAGATACACGCCTGCCCCATGAAGTGGCACGTCGTTACCCTCAAAGATCAAACCGCTCAAAATTCGCCGCGGATCGCGTGCGTTGCGTTCAAGTGCGTCGCGACCAACAAAGTCAGGTTTTCGCATATCCACGGCAAAACCCAACCCAGCTTCCCAGGCATCGTTACCAGCATCAAATTCCGCCCCAGACGCCGCCAGTCCAGCTTCGATCCGGACTATATCAAGCGCAGCATTTCCCATCGGAGATATGCCATGTGCTTTGCCCGCTTCCATGACAGCATCCCAGATTTGCAACGCATCAGATTGGGTGCAGAAAATTTCATACCCTAGTTCTCCGGTATAGCCTGTGCGCGATAACATGAACGGTGCACCTTCGCGGTCTTGCAGGCGGGCCACTGTGACACCAAACCATTTCATCTGATCGATTGACGGCACATGCGGCTGCGTGAAAACAAAATTGGTCAACACGTCTCTGGCTTTCGGACCTTGCACCGCAATGTTCGCCAATGCGTGGGACATATCGATCAGTCGCGCTTGCATACCTTCTGAAGCAACAATCGCCTCGATCCTGCGGGCGCTCTCTTCCGACCCGCAACACCAACGAAACAGTTGGGGACCCAGACGGAACAGGGTACCGTCATCCACAACCGCGCCAGTCTCGTCGCACATAAGCGCATAGGTGCCGCGCCAAACGGCGAGCCGTGAAATATCGCGGGTCAGCAGCTTTTGCAGTAATGCTTCGGCATCAGGTCCAGCAATGTCATATTTCCGGAGACTGCTCATGTCTTGGACCGTCACGGCCTCCCGACACGCCCAATATTCCCCGATTGTCCCTACCGCAGGGAAAGAGTTTGGCATCCAGAGATCACGCGCCGGAACAAGGTCATTGGTTAGATTCGCAATGCGCGCATGAAACGCACTTTCCCGACTGACGGACATCCTGGAATCCTCTTTTGATCGATACGCTACGGCGCGGCGGATGGGTATGTCGGGGTTGTAAACACGCACATGGATGTCCGTGGGATTCCAACCATTGATCGGGTCGATGTCGTCCGGACAAGCCGTCGTCACACAAACCAGATCGTCCATTGCGCGCATGGCAACATAGTCACCTGGACGAGAATAACTTTCTTCGGTTTGAATATGGTGTGAATGCGGATCAATCCAGGTGTTCCAAAAGAAGTTGATCGCAGGCCAGGCGCGCCGTTCTGCCACGCCAAAGCGCGCCGTGGCTACCGATATATTGTCGGAACAATTCACGTGACCGGGGAAGCCGCGCTCTTCATACCCCCGGGAAGTACAGGCAAGTCCAAAAGTGTCATGACGTCCGCAGGTGTCTTGCAATACTTGCAGCATCGGCGCCATGTCGCGATCATAGAACTTATCCAAAAGGCCCGGACGTGGGTAGGAGCCGCGGACCAGTGATCGGGTAGATGTGCTGTCGATCATTATCTCTGCACCACGATCCAGACCACGGAGTCGAAACGCCATGAAATCCGAGCATTGCTGTCCCTCAACATCGATGATCTGAACTGCCTCGCCCTTGGCCAGTTCATAGGCAAAAGCAGTGCCGCGGGTGACAGTGAATTCTTCCGATACAGCGCCCAAAGGATCTGGAATTCGCACCGTACCACCAACCCGGGCGACGGAGATTTCAACCTTGGCATCTTCATGCCCTGAGACGACATCGCCGCTATTGGCGGTGAGAATGAACCACGCCGTGCAGTTTTCCCGCGCCTTAAGGTTGGTCACAGAATTCTCGCCTATGCTCGAGGCACCTCTGTCGAGAGCACACACTCCGCGCGCAGACGCCCACCCTTCAACCTCTGCCCGATCAAAAGCCAGACCATCCAATCGACAATCAATCGCAAGGTTCAGCGCGGTCGCCGCTTCTTCGCCGCTCTCGCCAAATACCACCACAAACGCCCGACCAACATTGCCGGATATCGAAACAAGATCTCCAGACTTCAGCGGTATTCCCACCGCACCGCGAGGTGAAAGGGCATAGCGCTCTTGGTCTGAATTGGACGGAAAACCAGGAAACGCCCTGAAATGGGATCGCATCCCTACGTTCGAAAAATCCTGCAGTGAAAACCCGGCACCCATTCCGATAAATCGCTCCATGTAACTAGTTACATAGTGATTGAAACTAGTTACATTTGTCAAGAAATGATCTAGACTCACCTGAATGAACACACGCCCGATCAAAAAGAGATCCAATCTGCGCGACGTTGCAGCACAGGCAAATGTCTCTGTTGCGACGGTCAGTCGGGTTCTAAATTATCCCGACCGTGTGTCTGCCAAAACTCGGGACAGAGTGAACTCCGCAATCGCGGATCTAAAGTTCGTCCCTTCAGCCGCTGCACGAGCGATCAATAGCGGACGCTCCCGAATGGTGGCCGCGCTTTTGCCGACAATCGACAGCGCAATCTATGCAAAATTGATCAACGGTGTAGAAGACCGTCTATCCGGGAAAGGTCTATCGTTGATGGTTGCGCAAACCCTTGGCGACCCTGAACTTGAATGCGCACGCGCAAAGCAACTGATCGAAATTGGTGCCGAGGCACTGATCGTGGCCGGAGTTCACCACAGCGATGCGTTCTTCGAGCTAATCGACAATGCGCAACTCCCGGTCGTCGCGATCTCCTATTTCGAGGAAAATGGGCGTCTTCCAACGGTCGGATATGAAAATTGGCTGGCCGCAGAAATCGCGGCCACTCATTTGGCAGACCTAGGCCATCGGAAAGTGGCTGTGGTCCATGGCCCAACCGACACAAACGACAGAATGCGGCAGCGCTGCACCGCGCTGAAGTGTAGCAAACTGGATGTTTCCTTTGATTTCTTTCAGGCCGAAATGTCGATGGAAGGCGGATTTAGGGCGGTAGCGGAAATACTGAGATCAACCTACATGCCAACCGGTATCCTATGCTTCTCTGACGTGATAGCTCACGGTGTTCTAAGCGGGCTGCACAGCCGCGACATTGCCGTTCCAACACACATGTCCGTCATGGGAATGGAGAACCTGCCAGCGTCAAAATTCACCTTTCCTCCATTAACAACCGTGCGGTTGAGCGTTGAAGAAATGGGGATAAAAGCCGCTGAACTAATATCTCATTGGCTTGAAACCGGCACGCCGCAGACTTCGGTGAATTTGCCAATCGAGTTGATACGTCGTGCCTCCACAGAAAGGGCGATCTGACTAACATTTGTGCGAGATTGTTAGGGGTCTCCCGCCGACATTTCAGACAAGATGTCAGCGGTTGCCGCCACCCGGAAACGCGAATTGTCAGTACGATTTGTATCATCGCGATTTCGTCCAGAATCCGCCGTGAACCATTACCCAAAGCAGACAGTCAGATGCAGCGCGGCATTGTTCACTTTGTCCGGTGCCCTCAACGGGTGGACGCAACACTTTAATCTTTTTGGAAAGATGGAGTGTTTGCCATGAAGTACCGCCGCCGTATTTATTATTCAGCCGCACAACGCGCGGAGATTTGGGATCGTTGGCAGCGAAGGGAGTCGATGAGTTCCATCGGCCGTGTGTTTGACCGGCAGTCCTCGTCGGTGTTTTCGGTGATCTCTCCGACGGGTGGTATTCGCCCGCCGGAACGCAAGCGGCACAGACAGGCCTTGTCTCTCGATGAACGTGAAGAGATATCGCGCGGGCTCAGCACAAACCGTTCACTCCGATCCATCGCGACGCAATTGGGTCGCGCGGCCTCGACCATCAGCCGTGAGGTCCGGCGCAATGGCGGACGCACCGCCTATCGGGCAGCGGCTTCGGATCAGGCGGCAGGGGATCGTGCCCTTCGACCGAAGCCCTGCAAGCTTGCTTGCTACCCATTCTTGAGCCGCGAAGTATCTGCAAAGCTCCGCCGCAAATGGTCACCTGAACAAATCGCGGGTTGGCTAAAACGCAGCTTTCCGGGAGAGGTGAACAAGCAGGTGTCGCACGAGACAATCTATCGAAGCCTGTATATCCAGGCGCGTGGTGTGCTGAAGAAAGAACTCCTGAACCATCTGCGTGCCAGGCGCACGATCCGACGATCCAGACATGCCAGCCTGAAACGCAACGGCCTGGGCCAGGTTAAGGATGCAGTGTCGATAAGCGAACAGCCCGCCAGTGTTGAGGATCGCGCGATACCAGGACATTGGGAGGGTGATCTCATCGGCGGGTCCAAAAACAGCTACGTCGCCACTTTGGTCGAACGCCAGTCGCGCTACGTTATGCTGATAAAGGTCACCAACAAGGACACCAAGAGCGTGATCTCAGGTCTGATCAAGCAATCGAAGCGACTGCCAAAGGAACTCTACAAATCCCTGACCTGGGATCGCGGCAAAGCGCTGGCAGACCATCCGAGATTGACGATGGCGACGGATGTCGACGTCTACTTCTGTGATCCACACTCCCCATGGCAGCGCGGGTCAAACGAAAACACCAACCATCTTTTGCGCCAATACCTGCCACGCGGAACAGACTTATCGGTCCATTCCCAGGCAAAGCTGAGCGCGATTGCCCGTCAACTCAACGAGCGGCCCCGCAAGACCTTGCAATATCAAACACCGCCTGAGAAGTTCGCTGAGAGTGTTGCGGCGATCAGTTGAAATCGCCGGACAAAGCCAGCATTCACTGCACGACGTACGAACGTCGGTTCTAGAAATTTCGGGCAGATCACACAACATTCGGCATGGATCAGGCCCGGCATCACTTCCCTGTTTGCCAAAACAAATTCGCTGATACCAAACTGAAATTCCCTGTATGCAGGATTAGGGAAGTTGCGCCAAGTATCTGTTTTCTTTTCCGAAATTTAGGCGACTAGCTCAAATATCGGTAGGATCAGTGGTTTTCCCTGGATTTTCCCTGTTAACAGGGAATTTCCGGCTGAGACTGGTTAGCTCGAGATTGTCTGCACAGCCAGGCATATCTCTCAAACCGACGATACTAGAGACTGTGGCAAATAGTGCCGTTGTTTCCGTGAGTTGTGCGGTGGCGAAGTTAGGAGAGACGCTTTGGAGCCGGTGCTCAGAGATGACATCTACTAGGCCGGAATTGCAGGTGTACTATCAACCAGTGAATTTCTTGATGCGGTTCGCACCGGTTGAGCCGGGAAATCTTAGATGGCCAAGCCTGTCCGTCGTCAGGGTTTTGGGAACCAAGAGTTGCTTAAACAAGTAAAGAGTTTGGCTCGTCTGGTTGATGTTATTATGCGGCGCGCTGTCTGTGATGCAAGCGCCGCGCTTCGAGCGTCTTTCGT
>WLWI01004880.1_pt1 | contig 11252 bp, 10 predicted proteins | sample 6701501 | NCBI WGS metagenome assembly WLWI01 (sample SAMN12718690, study PRJNA515312) | sponge metagenome | isolation source: marine sponge | host: Mycale hentscheli | place: New Zealand: South Island, Marlborough, Capsize Point | collected 2014-11-01
GGTAGTGAAGGAGGCTTAAAAATTGGTAGTGGCAGTGGTTTGAAAATTGGTAGTGGCGGTGGTTTGAAAATTGGTAGTGAAGGAGGCTTAAAAATTGGTAGTGGCAGTGGTTTGAAAATTGGTAGTGGCGGTGGTTTGAAAATTGGTAGTGAAGGAGGCTTAAAAATTGGTAGTGGCAGTGGTTTGAAAATTGGTAGTGGCGGTGGTTTGAAAATTGGTAGTGAAGGAGGCTTAAAAATTGGTAGTGGCAGTGGTTTGAAAATTGGTAGTGAAGGAGGCTTAAAAATTGGTAGTGAAAGTTTTAAATTGGGGTCTGGATTAAGTGTGAAGTCTGATATTAAAGGAGGTTTCAAGCTTGCTGATCAAGGACTTGGTAGTGAAGGTGGTGATAATTTGAGAGGAACTCAACAAAGCTTGAAACATTGTGCTGAAGGAGGTGTAAAGCTGGGTGCTGAAAGAGGTGTAAAGCTGGGTGCTGAAGGAGGTGTAAAGCTGGGTGCTGAAGGAGGTGTAAAGCTGGGTGCAGAAGGAGGTATAAAGCTGGGTGCTGAAAGAGGTGTAAAGCTGGGAGGTGTAAAACTGGGTGCTGAAGGAGGTATAAAGCTGGGAGGTATAAAACTGGGTGCTGAAGGAGGTGTAAAACTGGGTTCTGACGGAAGCATGCAAGATAACTTCAAGTTAGGAAGTAAAGTTGATGCAGCTGTTAGTATGGGTAGAGCCTCTTCTACTTCTTCAGGGTTAGGATCATTAAAGTTTGGTTCTGCAGATTCTACTTCAACCACAATAACAAGTGTTCTTCAAAACACTCCTTTATCTGTGGAAACGTCAATATCATCTTCAACCTCAAGTGGGTCTTTTTCTAAGCCGCCAGAATTGAGTAGCTCGTCTACTCCTAATATATTTGGTGGTACCAGTCTTTTCACGGCCCAAGTTAGGTCTCAGGACAATGTGAGTACTGTTAATCCTGTATTTTCTGGTGCTGCCCCAACTTCTATTTCCCTAAAGGGAGTAGCAAGTGGGTCGTTTGCCAGTGGTAGTCCTATGAATACAAAGTTGCTCTCATCTGGAAAAGGGGAAACTGGCTCTTTGCTGGCTTCTTCTGGGGTCGAAAAAATTCTAGGATTGAGTTTCAAACCGCCTGTTACTTGTCAGCAACCTACCTTTCAGTTTGGTGCTGGGTCCAGTGGAAAGCTTAGTTTTGGTGGTCCATCTGTTCCTGTCATTAGTGCTTCTCAACCTACCTTTCAGTTTGGTGCTGGGTCCAGTGGAAGTCTTAGTGGTCCATCTGTTTCAGTAGCTGGTGCTTCATCTCGGTCTACCTTTCAAGTTGGCTCTGGGTCCAGTGGAAAGCTTAGTTTTGGTGGTCCATCTGTTCCTGTTATTAGTGCTTCATCTCAACCTACCTTTCAGTTTGGTGCTGGGTCCAGTGGAAGTCTTAGTGGTCCATCTATTCCAGTACCTGGTGCTTCATCACAGCCTACCTTTCAGTTTGGTGCTGGGTCCAGTGGAAAGCTTAGTTTTGGCGGTCCATCTGTTCCTGTTATTAGTGCTTCATCTCAACCTACCTTTCAGTTTGGTGCTGGGCCCAGTGGAAGTCTTAGTGGTCCATCTGTTCCAGTAGCTGGTGCTTCATCTCAACCTACCTTTCAGTTTGGTGCTGGGTCTGGTAGAAGTCTTACTCTTGGTAGTCCTTCTGTTTCTGTCACTAGTGCTTTATCTCAACCTACTCTTCAGTTTGGTGCTGGGTCAAGTGGAGGTCTCAAACTTGGTGGTTCTTCTCAGCCTGAATTAGGAAGTGGTAAGGAACGTGTACGTTACAAGTTGTAATATAAATACACTATGACTACTGGATATTGCAATAGCTTTTTTCTTTTTTCTTCCTTCTTTTCTTATATTTGTGTTGTTGTTTGTTTGTTTTTGTTTTTTTAGGTCAGAGTGTGTTTGGTTCAGGAAGTGGACAGACTTCTACTCCTTTCAACTTTCAGCCCAGTCAGTCTAATATTTTAGGTTCTGGTACTTCCAATGCACCAAAGCCCTCTTTCAATTTTGGTGGCTCTGCTGTAGGTCAGGGTGGACCAGTGCTTGGAGCTAACTCTCCCTCATCTGGCATGGCAGCTCCATCCAGTTCTTCTCCATTTCAGTTTGTCAATCAGGGTTCTTCTTCGAGCGCTGCATTCCCAAGTACCACCACAGCATCAAGGGATGATTTGAAAAGACGGTCTATTAAAAAGGCTGTTAGAAGAATCAACAAGAATAACTGATTGATCTTAATAGATCGTCTGTTTTCCAACTAATTATGAAATTTGTGTAATGAACCCACCGTCATTTCTAATTTATTCTGAACGAATGGACAGACCTAAGAGGAAATTATCAGACTAGTTAAAAGTGACTTTTTATTTTAGTAATATTTCTGTCCTTTGGTTTATTACTAACCTCACTGCAAATCATTATTTCGTTTTTGTCTTTTGGTTCAAGTGGTATGACTAGTATGTGCTTGACATCTTCAGTCTACCACAATGCACTTATCTATTGGCTTGAATATGAATCTAGTGGTGTGCTTGTTAGCTAATAATAACAAAAAAGCTACATTTAGTTAACTTGCTGCTCTAGTTCAATAGTTTCATTTAAATTACATAACAAGTGAAGGAGTACCAGTAGCTCTTGAAAACATCTAGAAGTACGAGTGTACATACAACCATTGATTATAACCAACAAAAACGAAATTATTCTCTTACCTCTATTTCCCCAAACAGCTTCTGCAGTATCAAGAATAAATTTAAGCCTTACTAATGACCAGTAAGCTCCAGACAAAATGCACTCCTCTAAGAAAAATAAGTCTGGTAAAAGGTTTCTAGGCCGGCACTACGCGCGTGCATTCTCCAGGCTGTGTGGGTGTGGAATCTTTAAGGCTTTACTCGCGCATGCTTCGATTCTTAAGTGTGAAAATGTTCAGAAGGAGCAACAAAGTAACTCAGCAGGTAGAGGAATTGTCGGTTAAAGTGATCCCTAATGGAGAGGAAGAGGTAATTAAGAATTGCAGCACATGCCAATGATAGATATTTCAATATAAACCTTTTTTCCTTTCTCCAAATAGGTATTTGACACAAGTTTCCAGGCTGGGTTTCTAGAAGATGGTAAGAATTACTATGTACTATAATTAAGACAGATGTATATTGCAAGGACTACTGTGTGGCGGTAGCGGCAGTTGAATCTGTTGGATTTTTATCTAGCTATAAAAACAACAAAAAACTCACTGCATGCATCAAGGTGGTTGCAGAGAGAAGACTGCATGCATCAAGGTGGTTGCAGAGAGAGAAGACTGCATGCATCAAGGTGGTTGTAGAGAGAGAAGACTGCATGCATCAAGGTGGTTGCAGAGAGAGAAGACTGCATGAAGGTGGTTGTAGAGAGAGAAGACTGCATGAAGGTGGTTGCAGAGAGAGAAGACTACATGCATCAAGGTGGTTGTAGAGAGAGAAGACTGCATGCATCAAGGTGGTTGCAGAGAGAGAAGACTGCATGAAGGTGGTTGTAGAGAGAGAAGACTGCATGAAGGTGGTTGCAGAGAGAGAAGACTACATGCATCAAGGTGGTTGTAGATCTATGATTCAGTTTGGTAAAGCATTGTCAACTGAATGGTTAAAGCGTCATCGATTAAATGGGAACCTGAATGGGTAAAGCATTGCCTTCAGTAGAAGGTAAAGGAAATCTAAAAGCAGGTGAAATTGGCGAGGAAAGGGCAGTGATAGTTTCAAAAGTGAAGGCAATTTTTTCATTAAGTACTCAATCATGTAAAAGGACTGAAATATTGAGAAGCAGAAGACAAAAGAGGAGAAAGTGAATTCATGACTCAAAAGAAGAAAGGGCTGAAGAGAGGAAATAAGAAAAGCTGGGGAAGAAAGAGAACAGGAGATGGAAAGTGATATAATTAAACCAAGTGAGAGTATAATAATAATGAATTCCAATAACAATGGACAAAAATACCTTTGCTAGCTACTGTACAAATTAATACATCCATCAAGCGCCATTGGCATTGGTGTGGTGGGATACTTGTATAACTCTACTAAATGTAATTAGACATGGCCTCTAGATTTGTACAAGGAAGAGTTATGACTGTTATTAAAAAGAAAAAGCAATATAAATTTTGATGGTTTGCTTTTTTATATACATCTTGTGAATGTAGTTCATACGATTACAGTGATATAATTTATCACTTCACAATTTCTTTCGCAGCCTTCTTTTACTCATTAGATGTATTCTCTCTCTTTCATAAGCTTTTTTAAACAATACAGAATTAAAAATATTTGGTCACCACCAGGAATCGAACCCAGGACCGCTTGTATAACGCACAAGCGCTCTGCCACTGAGCTACGACAAGCAAACAAACACTCCAATTCTGTATTTATACTGTTAAGGGGTACTGCTATGCTACAGTCTCACTCTCAACAGAACAACGAAAATTCTCTTTTTTCAAATATTCTTATTATTCGTTGAATTTTTTACTCATCTAATTTATCACTTCACAATTTCTTTCTCAGCCTTCTTTTACTCATTAGATGTATTCTCTCTCTTTCACAGGCTTTTTGAACAATACAGAATTAAAAATATTTAGTCGCCACCGGGAATTAGACCCAGGACCATAATATAATTATGTACAATATATCTGGGCTCACTTATAAGCAAGCTAGAGACAATTCTTGTTGGCACAGAAATGTATATGCACAGCGATATAGCGCAGCAAAGTTTTCAATTAAACGACAATCAACAACAATCAACAACAATCAATGGTACAACAACAGAATAGATGGTAAGGTATGGAACCAAAAAAAACATCAGCGTGATACTAAAACTGCGCATGCTCAATGACAATTGTTCTAGAATGTTCAGTTATCTGGACAAGGGTCTTCATCCCCACAAATACGAGAAGGTGTATCCATTATACTTCCACAATTCTAAACATATATATTTCCTCTAGAAAACTGGCCGTAATTCCAACAAATTCAGCTGCCCGCTATATATATGCCACACTATTTGTGCTGACTGAGCATAAAAATCAGTTCGTTATGACAAATGTCTCCATTGGGTGCGCATCGGGATGAATGCAAGAATATTGTGAGTATTCTGGCCAAATTGACACAGTTCATAATTATGGGATTGCTGATAGCATAATATACTACACTAAAATTGGAACTTGTGTATTAAAATAAGCTATTGTATAAAGACATTTTGTTGTGCACTTTATAAGCTAGTGGCCAATGTAATAGCTAGTGGGTAGCTAGTATACTAATGGCCTAGCTATATCGAAGCACACGTCCATCACACAGTTCAATCCAGATAAGAAAGTGGTCCTCACACTTTTATAATCTTTCCAGTTTTCCATTGTTTAGTGTTTATATCGTTCGCATTGACATCACTGTCCTGTGGTGACAGAATTACAACTATACTACACTTGCATGGAGGGGGGGAGTGATGATCAAGGTGGAAAAATACTAGTGAGCTACAAAGGTCAAGAAGTGGAGCTGACCCTGACGATTGTTGATGAAACTTATGACAAGATTGGTTGCAACATCTGGGGTGGAACTGGGCAGCACTTAATCATATCGTTGATAAGGATCATGGTGAATTAAATAAATTATCATCTTCTGTATTTGTTGAAAGTTCTGGATGAATCAAGAGAGTCATGGTGAAGCTGTTCCCTGTGGAAAATTGTCACACAATTGACAGGAGTGTATTCAATCGACCAATTTTTGTTCCATTGCTTAAAGAATTGGACATGGCTTCGAATTTCTCAGCTTTCTCTTGTGATGAACTGCAATGTATTCCTTTTGCCAAAGTCAACACTCCAACTCTCTGAATTGACATTTGTCTGAGTGATGTTCTCCCAGTGGTAACAAAATTTGTTTTCTCGGCCAAATTTTCTTCAGCCAAGAGCTTTTGCTGCCACTTTCATTGGCAGTGCCGCCACATACCAGCCTGCCCCTAATCATTTAATGTAGCCATACTTTGTCATCATTACGTTTTAATTGTGTAACATAGGTGGCAACCATTGTTTGTGCTTGCTAGTACCTATGAGAAGTAAAATCGTTGGACAGTTTCCGAAGGTTGAGGTTGTAAATAAGCAGTCATGAGAGTATAAAATCTCCTTAAAGCTGATTTCAGTTGGACTGCGCACATACAAAATGTCCTTGATTTGCCAACTCAGACTCGTACATAAATATATATATATATATTGCATAAGTTACTATGAAAGTAATGACACTCTTTTGCACTGCATATGCACATTTGCTTGCATTTATTCTGAAAAATCTTTTAATTGTTTTCTCACTAATAGCTAATTAACTAAACTAAATAAGATCAGGTGAGCACTTAAGCTGACTTAGATTTTGTAACTTTGTTTTTTACACTGTAGATGTTAAGAAAAAACCAACATGTAGCAGTAATCCAATTCTGGAGTATTTGAAAAGTTTATCAGCCACAAGTGCAGATCATCAGGACATAGACTTTGATTACATAGATTCTCTTTTACGGAAAGGGGCAGGAATAAATGACTTCTGCAAAAAAGGACAGAGCGTAATGCATGAAGTAGCTTCTAACTGGGACACAGAGGTAGCTGATTTCTTTTTTAAGAAAGGGGCAAGAGTGATTGTCAAAGACAACAATGGCAGAACTCCTCTCCATGTAGCTGCAGCTTCAAATCATGTAGAGATGATAAAATGGCTTTTAGACCATGATGCAGACATTGAGGCTGAGACATTTCAAGAGCAACAAACTCCATTTCATTATGCAGCGAGATACAACTCAGTGGAAGCATTGGAACTACTATTTGATAAAGGAGGTAAAAGTGGACTACAATTATTATAGAGATAAGTAAAAATATTCATTGTATTTACAACATGTTGCTCACTAAACCAGGTAACCAAGATAGTCAAGACTACCAAGGCCGTACTCCACTTCATCTTGCAGCTGAACTGGACAGAACTCATGCAGCAGACTGTCTGGTCAATCTGCCAGAGCCATCAGAGGTCAGGTTACAAGATAACCATGGCAACATTGCCATAGCAAGCATGACAAGGACTATGCCCAATGTGGTAAGTCTGGCATGATTTGTCGAGAGAAATATCAATATTAGTAATGTGACTCCTTTACAGGTGTCATCTGCTCTTGATCAGTTGCACCGAGTTTCTTCACCATCAAGGAAGCAATTTTTCATTCTTAGTCACTTAGAACCAGTCATTGAGAATTATGGAAAAGGGGTGAAGACACCTGTAAGTGTTTACTGGTAATGTGTGGCTGGGAAAGAGGAGTTGTGTGTGTGAGGGTGAGGGTGGTGGACTTGCCCGAGCTTCCTACCCAATAAAATTTTGTTGATAGAACATGTTTGTGGGTGTCTCTTTGTGAAGTTATCTATTATGTATTGCATGACTACAAATTTTGATAATATAACATGAACAAAGAAAAGAGCCAGAGCAAAAAGCAAATAATAGTCAGGATTTCAATCAATGAATGAGAAATAATAGTCAGGATTTCAATCAATGAAAAACATACTGTATGAATTTCTGAATAGTTATCTGTGGATATAATTGGCGAGCGAGCAAGACACTCTCAGGGGTAGCACAATTGAATATTGGGGATATTTGTTTGTTCATATCTGTGTGGACGTACATATGTCATTTTGTACTTTGACCCTCGCGTTTTTGTGTTTGCTTCGTGGTTTGCCCCTTCCCATACCTCCACTAAACAAAATCTTTCGTTTTAGTGATCCCGTATCATTCAAGGTAATTAATTATTTACCCCTTCATATTAGGTTGCTTCTGAATGCCACAAGACGAGCTTAGGTCTTAAAAACTTACAGTTATACTCAACACTGCAGTAATTCTTTAGAACTTCTTGTTTTTTAAGTCGCAAAATGTTATGGCGAATGATTACTATGGTATGGAAACCCTTAACCAGACGTAATTTTAAAAAACCTCGGCCTTTTTAAATAGCTGTGAGTGTTGTCAAAAGCTAATGGTAATTCAGATAGTCAGAATGACATATAGTAGAGACTACAGAAAATACCAGTACTCGGTTAATCAAGGTAAGAAAGTAGTTCCGTATTTGTTAGCTAAAGTATATAATGGTCACAATGACTGCGTACTTATACTTTTAGAAATGGACAGATAGATTCTTTTGAAGTGTTTTGTTTGTGCACAGGCTTGCTTGCCCTTTGTGCTCAAGCACATCACTAGTATAATATATTTCAGTTTGAAGTAGCTGTAGAGGAGAAGCATCGCCAAGTACTCTCTCACAAAGTCATGCAGGCACTGATTGCAGAGAAGTGGAAGTATATTCGGTGGATGTTCTATCCTCACCTTATCTTTGACATTGTGTTCACGATGGTCTGGTCTCTACTCATTGCATACCCTTCAGTTCAGAAGAAACACAGCTATGTGTTTCCTGCAGATTCATGGAGGGTCATTGTATGGGTAAGTATTAACATGCTAATGATATGATTTTGTACAAAAATAGTCTAGTTATTAAGAAGGATTTTAAAAGCACTTTGTTTTCTATGATGAGCTACTCGGGAGAGGTTTAACTACTATCCAAATAAAAACGACAACAACAATTGTTGTTTTAGTATATGCACTGAGTTAGCTCACTTATGATTTACTAGCAAGTACCCTGCCACACAGTGACGCTTGACCTATTGCAAAGTAAGAATGCATTAGCATAAGTTATCTTGCTCAGTTATCGTTCTCTACCATTGGTTAACTTTGCATAAGTTTCCCTTTCCTGCTCTCTTTTTTCTGAACGACGCTTTACCAATTCATGTACATATAACGCTTTACCAAACCGTTTGAGGTCATGAATTATTTTGAATACTCACACCGTCAGTTGTGGTGGTCGTCGATGTCGTTACTGACACACAAGTGTATTATTATATAGATAATTTCTCACCTCTATGTTGTATTGAAGCTCACTCTGAAATTGAAGTGTACTTGTATGAGTAATAGAACGAGTGATGTGATTGAAATAGCCTGAGGCAAAGCAGAGTGCTATTTCAACTGTTTTCGAGTGCTAAGAGAATAGAATACCATCACTCACTAATAGTAGGCCAGCTTCGTTTTATAGTTTGTGCTGTAGCTACACTGTACTATTCACTCAATATCTCTGGATTTCAGGATTAACTTCCTCCTAAACTTTGTTCTCAACAAATGACTTGTCCAAATCTATTGGAATAATACAGATCGAACTTCAGAGCTAAATAATTACATAGTCTCCAACTAGATATTACTCAAACTGTATGTTTCCAAGGCTATTGCTGCATACATGCTCAAGTATTTCACTTAGCTACTATTCTATTTCACTTATTTACCATGCACCATGCTATTTTACTTTCCCTGTGCTATTTCAATTGACAACAATTTTCCTGCATATTTTTTGACATATAATTTACATGTTCCATGCTATTTAACTGTTTAATAGGAATGTACAAATAGCTACAGGCAAATTCAGCCCTGGAACAGTTGCATGCTCAAGTTCCTAAGGTTTCACCAAAGTTTGGACCCCTCCCTATTTTAGCACTGGATTGTCCCTTGAAGAGGGTTGTTTTTACTTAAAATAATAATCTTATTACTTGTTTTTAGTTATTGTAACATTATTTTAGTAATTTGTTATAGTCTCAAAAATCTCTCCTAGTCCAATCCAGTCTCTCCCTATCTATTCCAGTCTCTTGCAGTCTCTCAGCAGCAATCTCTCCAAATAGTAGAATTATAGTGTGATAGTTTTTATTATAGCTCCAATGTGTTGCAGGTGATTGGACTGTACTTGTACATATGTGAAGTTGTACTTCAAACTGTGGAAATGGCCAGGTCTATCCACAAGCATCGAGTAAGACTAACTTACCTATTTGGTAAATAAAGCTACAGAAACTTAGACTGTACATAGGAGAAATAGAGGCTATGCGTTTGACGTCATCAATTACGTGTCCGCCATTTTGAGTGGCAGGCGCGCCTTGGTCTATTGGACTGTAGCATTCAAAATCTTTAAAATGGTCCATTCTTGCTGCGTGGTTGGCTGCACTAATAGGCAAGGCAGAGATAAAGGAGTTTCTTTCTACCAAGTTCCTAAAGTATGTTGTTCATTAAGCCATTATTGCTAGCTAGCAGCTAAAATTTGATTATGAACTTAGCTACAGTTGTAGTCACTTATATGATGTTGTAGTCAGTCATATGTTGCAGTAGTCAGTCATATGCTGTTTTAGTGAGTCCTATGGTGTTGGGCACCATATCGTATGTTTCTCGGTGCGCTGGAGGACGAATGTCAGATAAAGAAATTGTGGAAAGATCTAGTCTTATTGATTACTTATTGCCTGGTGATACAATTATTGCTGACAGAGGATTCAGATGTGATGAATATGCTCATATGGCTCTTGCAGAAATTAAGATTCCACCCTTTACAAAAGGAAAGAAACAGTTAGAAAAAGTGGAGGTGGACTGGAGCAGAGAACTGTCCATGGTACGAATACATGTGGAACGTTAATTAGTGTACTAAAGCAAAAGTATACTATTTTGCAACATACTTTACCTGTAAGCATGATTGCTGACAAGGATGAGCAGCAGGCTAGCATAGACAAAATTGTAAGAGTTTGCTGCTCACTGGTTAACCTGTGTCCTTCTGTAGTACCACAGGACTAATTTGTTGTTCATTAATAAATGTTCCTTATAAAGTGTATTTTATTAATAGAACTACAGGTAAATAAAATAAAGCAATAAAAGTAATGATTATTAAGAGTTAGATTTCTTCTTTTTTTACTACGCCTTCTACATGAAGGGCAGTACCACTTTCCTTTAGGTGGGGCACGAATTCTCATACAGTCAAAGTGAAACCATTCTATTGCACATCAATCAGACTCACACATTATCATTTCACCATAACTCGGCTGTCCACAAAAACACCAATTTTTGTTGTCATCCTCATCCTGTGATGTTGTTAATAATATAGTTTCCTTGAAGTCTGTAGTTACAATACCATCTTCTACAGCAGCATTCTTCCTAGTGATCCATTTACCAACGACTTCTGGAAGTACACTGTAGAGAAAAAAATGTTCTATTTCGATCAGGTTACTTGCATGAAAATTGCGATTGATTTGAATTCTTTCGATAATAGTCTCTTTTTCGGTCCAAACAACGAAATCTCCATATTCACAGTTCACTACATTCAATTGTGTTTGCACTTGGTAGTAGTATGCATGGTCCTTTCTAAGTTCCCAC
>WLWI01004883.1_pt1 | contig 11248 bp, 5 predicted proteins | sample 6701501 | NCBI WGS metagenome assembly WLWI01 (sample SAMN12718690, study PRJNA515312) | sponge metagenome | isolation source: marine sponge | host: Mycale hentscheli | place: New Zealand: South Island, Marlborough, Capsize Point | collected 2014-11-01
ACAAACTAACATACGCATACATACTAAAATACAACCATGTATAATGACACACAATGCTGATAAACATAATAAAAGTTACAGGTGACACAACATATAATTGTTCCATCGTTCTATCTTCTTCTTTCTCCATCTTCATCTCTTATTCTCCCCGCCCACAGCTATCCTTTACCAGTTATAAATAGAAACATCAATCATTACAGAAGATCAAAAAGTATGAATTCCAACAAAGAAAATGAATCCAAACTTTTGGTTTTACCATTAGCGAGAAAATTGAGCGAATTTGCAGTCCCCTGAACAAAAAAGTAAATTTTCAGAGTTCAACAACTCTTAGAAAATTACTTGTACATGTTAAACAAGCAACACCAATGGAGAAAAAGAAAGGAGTTGTTTACAGCATACCATGCATGGACTGCAATTCAGTGTATGTGGGTGAAACTGGCAGAAATCTAGAAAAAAGATTGAAAGAACATCAATATGCAGTGAAAATAATAGAGATAACAAAAATGGCATCTCAGTACATGCATGGAAGAAATCACACAGAGTAAACTGGGATGAATCAAGAGTTCTGAAAATGATACCAAATTACTTCCATAGGAGGCTAACGGAAGCATTCATTATACAGAGCAGTAACACCACCTCTAATTTAGACAAAGGCCTCGAGCTTAACTTTACGTGGACTCCATTCCTGCAAGAACTCTAGCGTCAATTGATCCACGGCTACGTGCATTTTTATAGTTGACAATTTTGTTTATTTCATTTTATTTTAAACGGTCATACCCCTCACCCTCACAACTGAAGAAGGCTTACGAGCCGAAACGTTTTGTGAATATTATATAAATTTTAATGCTACTAGCTAAGCAAAAAATATTGAATTACTAGAAATATAGTAGCAATGAAAATCTACGACATTATATATATATATATATTATATGACATAATAGAAGTGTTCCATCCATCACCAATGAATATCCTATCTTTGATTTCTAGGACTTGGTTCTACTTTAGACTATTCCTGCACATTATGCTTATTCTTAATTTATTTTTTAATTTTTTAATTTTTTTGTATATGAGAAAATGTAATCAGAGGAATGTTGCTAGTATTGTGTAAGCCACAATTCAAGCTCTTCGGCCATGTTCTGTTCTTTCTCTACTGCTAATTGATCTTGCTATGTACACTCATCATTTGTATTTCTCAAAGTGCTAGGAGAAGATAACAATGCTAAAGATACAATATTGCTGCTGTTTGCAGCTGGCAGTGTTAATATTTTTTCTACTACACTACCAATTCAGATTACAAAAGACTTTATTTTCACTCAGACACTGAGGGTAAAGATACAAGAGTGTACGATATCAACTGATGATTTGTGTTTATAACTGTTCTTTGTTCATCCAGGTTGTGACACAACCTCAAGAATTTTTGGTGTTGGTTCCAAATTCTTGTCTAATATAATCAAGACTGCCATGTTCAAAGGAGTTTGTTACACTACATCATTCAAGAGCTACCATTGAAAGCAATGATCATTCTGTTAGGTTGAAAGGACACAGAATAATTTGTATTTAATATGTATTAATTAAAATATAAGTAAGATGTTTGATGGTACCAGTAATTTCAGGTAAAAGTGAAGTGGAATAATACAATCCATCAAAAAAAAAAAAACTTTTGTAGCAATTATTTTAGGGTAAGATGTTTTTTCCATAAAATAACTGGACTATGAATAGTTTTCATAATCATGTATTATGTTCTCATTTTTTAGATGAAACTTGTTAGCAGACCGCCATACGCAGCATCTGCTGTAGGTGTGGCGAAAGTACATTTAAAGGAAAATGCAGAGTTGCTTGAAAAAACATTTCAGACTGATAGCTAACTTTTAGTTTAAACTTTCATGTGTATTTTTTTTTTTTTACATTTTTTTTCATTTGCATTTGTAATGAATGTATAGAATTATTTAACCTCTAGACGAATAGAGTTGTAGTCCGGGCTAGAGAGCCATATTTTTTGGCCAACCTTGTTTTTGTATATAAAGTAATTATTTAAACCTATTTAGGTCAATTTATACATGCTGAATCCAAATCTGATGAGTGCCAGTTGCAAAAACTTGAGCATTTCTCGATAATTAAATTTTAAGATGCACCTTTAATTTTTTCGTATTTTGAAATCAAGTAAATCATCTCATCTACCATTTACTCTAGTAATAGCCATAGTAGCTTCTCAATGAAATTAGTTCTTCTCTGACATAGCATTTATAATGACATCAAATTTTATCTGCTGAGTTCCTGTTTGTGCACTATTATTTCCTTATGGTAATTTCCGTCGCTTTGTTTGTGCCACATGCTTGCTCATGCTCAAAATGGTAGTATAGTCTAGTTTAGAAATAAAACATGGTACTTCAAGAAACAGAAAGTTTGTAATTTGTAGCTATGCTCTACTTTATCCTGGAAGTTAAATGTTTAGGTAACAACAAAGTCTTATGTGTGAGGGAGAACAAAAAAAAAATAACCAGCAAAGCTTATCCAGAACTTGAATCTATATGCAGCAAGTAAGCTTCATAAGGTACCAGATGGTGATTTGCACTTCACAAGCATGTATTAGCTAGTACTTATTGCTTGAATAGTCATATTGAGTGATACTTTTAGAAGTGCAAGATAGAAACAAGTGACTAGCTGAGTTTTACAAAACTATGAAAAAACTTTGCATTAAAGACTGCATGTTCTGTTGTCAAGAATGCTCAGTAAAAAGTCCTCAAAAAATTCCAGTAGCTTCATGTAGAAGACGTATGTAGAACTACTAAATGGAAGACAACTTCCAAATAGTTAAATGAGTAGTCTCCATTGGCATAATACACCAAGTAATCTGGAGTCCTATGAAGTATTTTTACAGATAAATGATTGCCAATTTGGCAACTTTGAGAAACTCAGGGACAATTCCAAATGGATGCAGATAAACTACTGACTATGAAGGAAATGTGTTACATAGTAGAATTCTTTTCTGATTGTATTTTTCAGTTCAGACAATGCAAACATTTCAATTGTGCTGCTTCTGCTTAAATTAAATATATGACTTGGTCAGAGTTCTTGTATAGTGTGTTGCATACAGTAGGTTAATAAGTGAAGTCCTCATGCAAGAGATTAAAATGTGTAATAATAGCTATATAATTGTCTAATAATTAACTACAAAGTTTTAGGGCGGTTTATAAATCTTTCTTTATAACTTGAAACGAAACACATGCAGACTGGTCTACTTTAAGAAGGTTCCCCAAAGAATTACTAAATATGTTGCTTATATTATTTTCCTGCTGTCACTAAAGGCCTCTTGTTTAGGATTACACACGTTCATTTAATTACTCAGCTACTCGCTACATATGACTTATATTTAACAATTCTGGAGACAGTGTAATGCTTCTCATTGTCTATCTTCATTGCCCATTGGTTCTCCAAATCGGTCAACAGAGACAGCATTCTAGATCCCTGGATGGTGAACAAATATGACCTACTGTTGACACTGACTCAGCAAAAGGACGGATCAGTCAATTTTGTTGATGTGCATTGCACATGAGATCGTATATTCTCTTTCCTCGCAAATAATAAGATGAGCTAGGAAGGAAAGTGTAGTACAGTAGACCCTCACGATTATCCGAATACCGCAGCCCCCCAAAAAAAAAATGGTGTTCGGATTAGCGAGAGTTCGGATAAACGGGGTTCGGATAACTGAGGGTCTACTGTATAGCCTTTCAGTCTGGGAGTAAGTATTGTGTTACAAAGTAGCAAAATCATCGGCTGTGCAAACTCAAAGAGAAGAAGCAAGCTGTGTTTAAATAAATATCTTTCTCCTGGATATGATAGCATTCAAAGTTTGTTACACTTGTTGCTGAGAAGTGCATGAGGATGAGTAGATTTCACTGACTCTGACTACTATAGCTCTGCTAGGAGGGGTCGAAGGTGTGAACTTTTTTTGTGTGCATATTAGTAATGTTGATGCTTCATGACGTAAGTAAAGAAGTTGTCCAAGAAAATTGCAGCTATATGCAAGTTTGACCAGACCCTTTCCCCGCATAGTGGTTAAGTATAGAGTATGGCTAGCGAGACTAATTGCTAGTATGTATATACACGTATAATAAAATGTAACCATCTTATTTTCATAGTATACCAACCAACCAATAAAATATTTTGTGAACTTGCTTTTTAACATTCTACTGAAAAGATGCTATAATTGTCTTGAATTATAAGCGTATGAAGGGGAGTAGGAAAAATAGTCCGGTTCTCAAGCTCCACCCGTTTAAAGCCATTATACCCATTTCCAAATGTTACACCTGCTAATGTTGTCTTCATTGGAACATGTATGTATTTAGGAGTATGGTTTAGATATTTCAAAATGTTTCTTTTTTTCTTCTTCAAATACCTGGACAATGTTACACTGCTATGTTCACCATGCTTCTTTGTGACACTTACATGTTCTTCTTATAACTGCTAAGGACTCTGACCATTTTAGTTAACCCTTTACATGGTCCTTAATAAGATGCGCTTTCATGCAAGTGTTAGTACAGCCATTTACAAAACCTATATACTCTAAAATCATCTAGTGAGTGACGGGGTACTTCATCATTCTGTGGTAAGCCATACATTAATAACTGTGGTCATTATACAGATGACGTTTACCCAATTAATTGAAATGAATCTACTTTACCTGTTTTGGTCTGGCCGAAGCCAGACCAGCCAGATTTGTTTCGACGCCTATACCCAAGTTTCATTTTGTTTTCTCCATGCCAGATCCATGCATTTTACTCGAACTCTTTGAACTACTTGAACAGGCATAATATGATGATGACTTCTTCTGATGATTGCATGCCAGTTTTTCTTGGCTAAACAAGAACTAGACAAGGGCTAGCTGATCAGACTAAATATATTGGTCTCTTGGGCTACCAAGGTAGTGAAAATGTGGTACATGTAATTCTTATACAATGCTTATTGTTCTCTATTTTCGTGTAACACTTAGATAAAAATTTTCTTCAGCACTTTTTCCTGATTGTTTTGTCATGCCTGGGTTCCCCCAAGACTGATCCTTTTGGTTGTAATTGCAAAAAATAATTTATGGACCAAAATTTTTAATTTTTTGATATGGATCACAAAGCACATTTTTTAAATGCATAGTTGTAATTTAATTCTATTTCCTATATCTGACCTGACCAATGGTAAGTGACAATTATGTAAGCTTTAGAGTATAAAGAATGTTTACTATGTACAGTGTATGATAGTTCAATGATTAAGTTACCAAAAACTCAGCGCATCGATTTATCTATACCACCTCATAATACAATGGTATGTATGTAGCTGTCTTTTCTTCTTCTTTTTTATGTATATACAGGAAGACATAAATGTTGACATGAATGAAGTCCACAACAACGTAAGTGTAGCCCTCATTAAAGGAAGGCTCTAATTATTTCTTGTTTTGAACCATTTTAGGACACTTATCAATTTGAGGATCCATGGAGTGGTCCCGGGACGTATTCTATTATAGTGAAGGCAGAAATGACTCCAATTAATATTAAAACCATGTCCAAATTTGCAGATAAGGTATACAAGAGAGAATACTAGCTACACATTTTGTAACTTTAGAACATAGTGAAGAAAAGATTATATGAAGTATTTCATTCTGAGTGGGCACAAACAGTAATGAGTAATGCATTAGTTAAGCAAAATGGCTTAGTGAACAAGAATATCAGAAAGTGAAAGTGTATTGTTAGACATTTTGAGTGACAGAATACTATGACAAGATTTGACAGGTGAATTGAGCTTTATTAAGATTTTAATGCCTACTTGATACTTAAATTAAATAAACTGTAGTAAATATGATTTAGAAGTTGTAGCTAAAGGGTACAAAAATGAAATGATCAACCGTGCAAGCAGCCTATGCTGAATATGATAACAGATCTGAATAGGTGTTGGCCTAAATTATTCTTAAATCATTTAATATTTTAGTAGAAAGGAAGCCTCTAACAGTAAGATATGTTCAGCCTTACAAAGAAGATTGTGACTGTGGCTGCTATTATTTGCTACTGTAACTTATGCTGTACTTACTGTATTGCAAAGCTTCAAATGCTAAGCTCATCTAATATCAGCAAGTACCCCGCCACAAAGTGGTGCCTGGACGTACTAACTTGTGAAAATTAGGAGTGCAAGCGTAAGGTAGTTATTTATCATGGTTTCCCTCTCCTGATCTTTTTTTTTTTTTTTTCCATCAACCATCCCGGCCCTGTTTTTCTTATTCCTCTTTTCAACTCATGGATTCCCTTCTCCTCCTATGTCTATGCTCTTGCTCCCCAGATCTCTGTCCTTTCTGTGTATTTTCTTTCACTTTTTCATTGAAGTGATTACCTCAGTCAGTTTTTTCTCACCTGCTTCTATTTTTAACGACCCTTGCATTCTCCTGCTTCTCTTATACCCATTATGGTTAGCTACTTTTGTATCCAACTCAACCCAGTGTTCAGTTAAAAGGCACTTCAAGATACTCCTAGCTGTTAGGCCCAACAGTGCATAATGGTTTGAGTGGTGTAACCAAGTCTAGAACATTTCAGCAGTTATAGAAGATGAGACTTTGAAAGACTTAAGTTAGTACCCAGAAATGATTCTTCATTTGAGCAAAAGCATTCCCTTTGCATGAGCAAAACTGTATTTGAGTATGGGTAAGCTCTTTTTTTTTTAGATTTTTATATTGAGTATTTTGCCAAAGGTGTTAATTGTGCAATCACAGTGAATTTATTAGATTTGGGCCAACTGAACTTTACTCTCACCCAATTTTTTGGAAATAGTAAATAGGAGTCTCTCTCTATTTTTATTCAGTAACTAAGCAACAATGTTCAATTGCTACTAGCCCGTGTCTTGTGTCAACTGTATGGTGGTTCCTAGTACCACTATCATGAAATGTACATCGGGGCATTTGATTATTGTCTGGATAGTTGATCAGCTACATGAAAACTCACAACCTCAACTAAAGTCCAACTGTTTTTGTCCATAGCTATGTTGAAACATCTACTGAGAAGTACAAATCAACAGAATGAACGATTCTTGAACCCAAATAGTATTTGGTCAAGAATTGTGCTGAACTATACATTGGGAGTATCCACGGATGACTTAAAAATGCCTTTAGTTTTCTGTTTTTGAGTTAAAGTGAAACTAGATAATCTTTATAAATGTTTTTTCTTGTTTGATTAACAAGTGGTTGACTCACAGTTCTAGCACCAAGCTATTTAGACTCAAGGGTAGTTTGTTTGGCTGGCTGAATTGTGATATGTTCACTAATTCAAACACTGGAATAATTATTGTGATATGAATACAAATTATTGTGAGCAGGTTACACTCTGACCAGTAAATTATGGTTTGCTATAAATTTTGAGGTATTTTCATCAAAAGTGCTACCTATTTATTATGCATGTGTGTATGTATATCAAAAATAATGTAGTATATCAAAAAATTGTTACAGAATGATTACTTAATTGGAGGTCCTTCAAAACTGGTACCTGGTTTGGTAGCCTGGAAAGAGCCAATGAGACAATATGACATGTTTGGAACTGGAAATTTTCGAGTCTTCTTTCCTAATTATGGAAAACTCACTGTAGGAGAACCATATTTTATCATCGCAGATCATGAAGACTTTGCCTCAATGAACAGACACCGTCCTCCTAAGCCTGCAGCAGAACATGCCCTTATTCACACTCTCCTGTCTATGTTTCACCAGAATGTGTTTGTGATCAGCCGATTTGGACCTCGTGGTTCAGTGGCAGTTATTAGAGCTATGAAAGAAGACACTGTGGATATCATGTTCAGGTAAGCTACGTAGCTGTTATGACACATTAATAAGATATTAATTTTTGTAATGGTACTTGCATTTTAGGATTCATGCAGAGTACCAGTTAAATCGTCCTCCCGATTACCCTTTCTGGTTTACGCCAGGCCAGTTCACAGGACGGCTCATTATAGATAAAGACTACAGCAAAATTTACTATTTTGAACTTCATCTTCCAACAGATAAACAACTCAATATTGGTATGTTGGCATGTGCAAGTTTTAACTGATTGATGGGCTACTAAAACAGGGAAGACACTGGTGGTGTTTTCTAATAATACGGAGAGAGGAGCTGTGTGTACGTTACAAACTTAAGTAAGGGGCACATTTAGATGTACCGTGTTTTTTTATTTATTAATTTATTTTATACGCCAACTAAGAAAATTTTTTCATAATGTTTTGACTCTCTGCATTAAAATTATTATGGGCCTTTTGATGGCCTCTATTTTCCGCATCCTTTTACCCTGCGTGATATCTACTAGGAAAGGGTCTGGTAGTATTCATTCAGTTGTGGAAGCCAACTTAAACAGGACTTATGTTGTTTTATTTTAAATTAATATTATTTGTTGGAGACTCACTGCAGCAAGCTAATGGAGCTAGGCACCCTGGACTTCATCCAAGACAATAACGATTTCAATTTATTTGTTTACGTCATATGTCATCACTCACGTGATTTTTTCCATGTGTGTTACTTACCTCTCTTGTACAACTACTTTATTATATTCTACAATTACAATTTTGGCCATAGTTAAGAGTTGGTTATCTCCGATTCGTTATACTACAGTCAACTGCGTAACGCTAAGTGCGCTGGTGGCTAGTGGCACTGTCTTACGGCCAGTACTAGTTGGCGCTAGCTAACCGAGTGGCGTACATTATTATTATTGTTATTAATTATTATTATTATTAAGGTAATTGGCATTTTTCTGACTGAGTGCACATACAACTCTTCTCTGCAACTGTGACACTTCTTAAAAAGAATTATACCCACTTCAGAAAACTTTGCAGTGTACGATTTTTTTTGTGATTTAGATATGGAGTGGATCAGTGGCCCGGGTTCTAATGAAGTTGATATTGGGTTCATGTCCAAAATGAAGCTGGTTGGATCCCCTACTGTCCCTTTTGAGGAAGAGTCAAATATACCCGACATTCTCCTGCAAGACAATTATGAACCAACAATGATTGACTTAGCTTGGGATTCTGAAATAAGTGAACAAGAAGCCTTACGAAAGTTAGAAGTGATTCTATATCCCTTTAAAAAGGTAATTCAGGGTGATAGATTTCTATTTATTTAATTTATTTTTTACTAAAATAATATTTCCAAGGTATATTATCACTCCTTTGTGGATGCCATATCTACTGCTGTCTCTTCCAGTAAGTTGATTCACATTTTGGTGTTGTGGGGTGCTCTTGATGACCAGTCCTGCTGAGGTTCCGGGCGGACACTGCGAGAGGGACCTCTTGAGTGTCTGCCCATCTTAACTCTTCTTGACTCCAACTTCATCAGCAGTTGGGCATTGGTTGCTGAACTAAAGGTTAGTGATTTATATTTAGAGCCCGAAAGGGAAATGGAGACACAATGGCTGATTATGTCTCTGTGAGTATACATACATGTACAATACTGTACAATGTGATGTCCCCACCCACTGATACGATGTCTCACAGCCATGTATGTATCTAATCTTCTATCATTGAATAATTTGAAGAGAACCAAGCCTTTTTGCCAGAAGATGCTAATATGACATTGTGATTCGGCTATGAATAACAATTTTTTCTTTTATGTAGGCTGTAATGAGTAACCAAACATTGACATCCAAAGATCGTAGGATTGCAGAACTGGTACTGGAGGAATACGAGTAAGAACCAATACAATACTTGTTGCACAAGTCAGCGTACAATATGGCGAGACATTTCACAAGCATGTGTAAGTATTTTCACAAGCCTTCGGCTAGTGATAATGTACAAGCGTGAGAGTGAAACGTCATCCCCATATTTTACGAGTGTAATAAATAGTTGATTATACATTGAACCAAAACAGCACTTTTCTTTGCTTCTAGTGTCTGGAGACACCTTCAAGTTTTTTATCTGTCAAAATGCAATGTTTTTTTTCCTCCTGAATCACAAATGTGCCTATCCAAGCTTCTCACTACAATCAGGTTTGTATTTTTCCCCATTTCTCATATTTACAGCCATGTTGTTCAGAAGTTACTCTGTCATACATAATAATTCTTCTGTCCAGAACTACACACGGACATGTTGGAGCAATCAATATGAGAAAATATTGAATGCTAGCGTGATGTGGAAATACTCAAGTAAAATATCTTGTGTATTCATTCAATGATTCAGTCATTCTCGGCTGTAATAATTATAATAGCAGGCAAGAAGTCAAAATGTTGGGTTAAGTTTCATATTGGCTGTTAGAATGAGAAAATTTGCTATTATTTTATGTATTATTGGTGGGCGAGCGAGACACTCTCAGGGGTAACAATCGGGGATATTTGTTTGTTTATATATATGTGTGGACGTATGTATATCATTTGTACTCTGACCCTCACATATTTTTGTGTTTGCTCCGTGTTCGACCCCGTCCCAAACTTCACTAAACAGAATCCTCCGGTTTAGTGATCATTACCCGTATCACCCTAGAAATTTAGTTGTTTTCCACTTTGAATTCTTTTGCGGGTGCAGTTAAAACTAATAAACTTATGGGAACTCCATCTCTATTCAAGTTAGTGGTGGTGGTAAGTTAATATACTATACGAAGGTAAGTCTTGCGTAGGTATGTTCAGTTGTGTGAAAGTATTATGCGTTACAACTACTACTAAGAATATCACAAAGAAAAATTTTAAATAATGTGACTTGATTGCGGTTACTATGGCATTGAATCCCCTTTACCGCATATATGTAATTTAAAAACTCTACTTTATTAGTGTAGTTTTAAGGCTCACTTGCCATTTGTGCTCAAGCACACCACTAGTATATAATATATCACTACTTTTTTTTTAAGGTTTCCTGTTGAAATTATGGTTCTGAATGTGACATCTGAGGAAGAGTCTGTAGTGAGAAAAATGAATGCCAACACACTGCTGGACTCTACAGAAAAAGACCCCAATATTCTTGGAAGGTTAGATTAAAATTGTACTCTTCTATCGCTTGCATAAATAAATAAATAAATAACAAAAAACATTGACCCAGTAATTGCCACAATATACATAAATTATCACGTTATTTTGCTAGTGTGACAAAACTGACATTATGGCAGACACTCAATGATTGTTGTATGCAGGTGTGATCCCACCAGCTCTGCTTATCTGGACTTCTTAAAGAAAGGAAGTGTACTGGCTGACTTGTAAAGACTTATTCTTTACATCTCCCCCCCCCCGCCCACCCGCAGCCCACCTCCGCGCCCTTTCTT
>WLWI01004884.1_pt1 | contig 11248 bp, 9 predicted proteins | sample 6701501 | NCBI WGS metagenome assembly WLWI01 (sample SAMN12718690, study PRJNA515312) | sponge metagenome | isolation source: marine sponge | host: Mycale hentscheli | place: New Zealand: South Island, Marlborough, Capsize Point | collected 2014-11-01
AAGGGTGCTTGGGATGCACTTATTGAATGATATGATAAGCAGCAAGGGAGTATCCAAAGCACCTCTGTAAGTGAGGTAGAACACTTAATTGAGTGTCAAATGAACACTCAAAATGGTGTAACTGTACACCTTTGGGTAGTGCTGCTCATACACCCCAAATAGTGACTTTATAACACCCAAAAGGGTGTGCTGCAGCCCTGGCCACTGGAGCACCCCTAGGGGTGTTCCATAAACTCCCCGTTTTTAACAGTATACACATTCCTGGGGTGGAAAATCGAAGTGCGGACGCGTTGTCACGCGATAACAGCAGTTTATTTTTCTTCCAGAATCCAGAGGCAAGGGAAAGACCAACGGCCATTCCCCCAGCGCTATTGCAGGCACTGGTTCTACAGAGCCAGGACTGGACATCGCAGAATTGGATCGATGTGCTAGCAGCCTGTTCACCAAAGGCCTGGCAGATTTGACACAACGGACGTACAGAAGTGCTCAACGCCGGTACCTGCAATTCTGCGCTCAGGGCAAACTGACAGCAATTCCAGCCACAGAGACAATACTGTCTTATTTTGTAACCCAGCTAGCAAGAGAAGGCCTGAAACATCGGAGCATCAAGGCGTACCTTTCCGCAGTGCGGTTCCTACAGATAAGCGAGGGCAAAGGGTACCCATTTGTGCTTCCTCTTCATAGGCTGCACTACATTCTGCAGGGTGTCAAGAGACAAGAAGCCAGACAGGGGGCAGGGAAGAGGGAGAGGTTGCCAGTCTCTCCGAACATCTTGAGGAAGATGAAAGCGGTGTTACAGGCAGGGAGCGAGAACCAGGACACAAAAATGCTATGGGCGGCAGCATGCTTGGAATTCTTCGGGTTTCTTAGATCAGGAGAAATGACAGTCCCAAGTGATGCGGCTACAGTAGCGTTCGAGGTAGACGCTACATTTTCACGCACGTTCAGTACTTGTTTAGTCTTACTAGCCATAACGCTGATAAGTTTAGCCAGGTGAGCTTAGCGTGGGTACACTAGGATACTCACACAAGACGACACGATACGTCACCTCACGGAGTCTCGCGAATCCAGACCCCTTACCACCCTTTACCCGAACGAGCGTGTGAAGGGAGGAAAAGGGTCTGGCTACGCGAGACTAACCTAAAGGTGTAATTGACAGCAAGTGTTGTGTTATTCTGACTCCTCATAAGTGGTGTTGACTAACAAAGCCATCATTCACTTTAATTTAAGTTTAATTTTGCTTATTGTTGATCATCACTTTTTGTATTTCACTCCACGTAATGAGCCAATGAACTTTCAACCCAAAACGCGCATGCGCAGAAGGGTATTAATAGTCCAGTCCACAAGAGCAAACATTCCTCACAATTGTTCCCTAACTACAACCATTTCTAACAGGGAGCTGTGAATCTTCAGGAGGAGACCTGTCAACACTTGCCTTAAGATACTAGGCATAGAAGAGTATTTATTTCAACTGATAAGCAGAGTGACTGTCAGTGGCAGAGCAGCGAGGGAACACTGCAGCCATTCTGGGTAGTGCCAACCCATACAAGGACATTTTATAAATATTATAACAAATATTATTATTATTATTATTATTATTATTGTTGTTGTTGAAATTTGGAAATTACTTGGTCATAATTAAGTTCAAGCGGTTTAAGTAAGCTCTCATAAAAACATATGTTCATGAGAGCATACTGAAACCGTTTGACGTCCTGTCTGTCTGTTTGTCTGTCTGTCTGTCTGTCACGCTCTGATTTTGGAGATTACTGACAATTAACAATTGATTTAGGTATGAACTTATTCAGGACGAAGATTTAAGACCTAATATTGTGCTACTTTTTTTAATTTCAGGCTATTCGTTGAGAAAAAGTGAAGCTTTCAACTCCGCGTAGGTACCAGCTTTTATGGGCAGCGTCACGTCATAATCACGTGAGCAAATAATTTCTGCAGCCAGCGCGCGGTGTACTTAGCTTTATGCTCAGGCTCCAGCGTTACTCCAGGGCAAAATGTTACAGGTGAGTGTTTCTGGCTAGTTTAGCTCTTATGAAGACATTTAATAGCGCTGAGGGTTCGCACCCTTGGTGCTTCATTATAGTACGTAATTTTAATTGGGGAAAACACAAACACACTGAACAGAAATGAGAGGAGTGAATAATGACCTGGCTGAAGGCTGTATTATATAGTTGCCTGAGAAGATACAGAGGAAAAGTATAACTAATTAGTGCATGAATAGAATGTTATTTAATGTATGAAAGGCTGAATAGTGAATGAATGTATGTAAGTATAGAGTAATGTAATGAATGAGACTGTCCATGTGATGATAATGTGCACCTTCTCTTACCTTCAAATTCGTAGGTCTGTTGGTAATCAATTACATTTTTTGATGCAGTAGGATAGTTGATTTGCTTGAGAAGAGGAACCCGAGCTAACTCTCCTGATAATTTGCTGACTCTGAGCCTGAGCTTACAGTGATCTTAGCATTTGAAACTTTTCTCATTTTGGAAGTAAACAAAAAACAGCAACAACTATTGATTTTCTTCTATAATTATGGATTATTTGGTCTGATTAATCTCATTTTCCCTTTATTATTCTTTCGAATGCTTATATTATTCTAGAATTATTCCACAATGCAATTTCATGTCTATTATTCCAGAAAAATGCTAGCATAATTTGGCAGGGTCTAGTCATCAGATCACTTCAGTGGAATTCTATTGTAGATAAGTTGCTTGTGCTGCTGTAGTAGCACACGACAATTGAGTAAAGCTATAAAAACTCAGCCAAACTATCACACAAAGACAACTAACTAAAACAAAGGGAAAAAGACAAAAATATCTCCAGACTTAATACTCAGTCTCAAATTGATACAGAACTAAAGAACAAAGTACAATTACAGAACATAAAATAAAACAAAATAAATGATACACAAAAACAAGCAAGAACTATAAAAAGTATGGACAAGCTTAAGTATAACAGATAAGAAAAATGAAAGCACAAAATAGTAAAGGAAAAAAGAAAGAACTGAACAGAAGAGTTAAAGAACTGAATAGAATGAGAGAGTTACAAGTGTACAAGCCCGGCCCTTTGCGGCCGCGCCTTGGAGGGACCGGGGCCTGTGTCCCGGTCCCGCTGGACGGTTTGGTTACCTGGTTGTATATATGAGTGGAATGGAATGGGGATTGCATAAGATAAGGGCAGGCATGAGAAAGGTAAAGTTAGAATAGAATAATAATTGTTTGTATGAATGCAGTGAAGGTATACTAATTAGTGAATAGGTGGTCCATTAGCACCTACAGCTAAATCAGTCCACAGAGCCTGTAGTTGAGGAAGCATTAGTTGAGGGGTGGGGCTGCTCCAGCTGCCAAGCTCAAAAGAATAGAATGACTAGAAAAACAAAAACAAAGGTATGAACTTAATCAGACCTTTTATTGTGCTTTTTTTTTTTTTTTTTTTTTTGGGGCTAATTTTTATAAAACGCGAAGCTGCCAGCTCCATAATGTAGGCCTATTGGAAAAATATGCTTTTGAATATCTAAAACAAGCATCATTCAAGGCTGGAGTACATGGTCAAGGCTGGTCAGGCTATGGCTTGACCACTTTTGTGGGGATGACTTTATATTCATTGGGAAACAAACAGATAATTTATTTGGAGGCATGTTTAAACTCCTTCATAGCAAAAAACATAGAAAGATATTTGTCATTTGGTCTTCAATGTAATTCATTATGATTTGATTCAAGTATAAGTCTACTAAGAAGTGGCAAATTTAATTCCATATCTCTGTGTACTGGTCACACTCGTGACCACACCTTATCCTAGCCTGACCACTACTAATGTAAAGCTCCCTCCGGTCCTATCATTATACTGGCAATATGTTACTATGCCAGTGTAAACCAAAATGTATGAATCAAGTTCTTAATCCTGCCAATGAAAAAGACATTGATGAAAAGGAAATAGCACATCTTGCAGTCCCTCAGAATCTCTCACCCATTGGTGCCTATGATCAGTTTTCCAACTTCACCGTATTGAAGCGTGTTACTACCAGAATTTTTCGTTTCATCAACAATTGCAGGATCAAGATACATGCTGAACGCAACAAAGGTTATTTTTGGCAACATCTGAGTTGCAGATGGCAGAGAACTATTGGATCAGAATTATTCAACGTGATCATTTTGAACAAGACTTGATTGCACTTGCAAAAAAGCAGAACCTCTCAGCATCAAGCCCATTGCTACCTCTCCAACCATTTTGTTGATGACTCTAATTTACTTCGTCTGAGCGGAAGACAACAACATTCAGCAATGTCATATCAATCTCGTCATCCTATAATAATCCATGGCAAGTATTATGATTACTCGTTTGATCATACACGATGAGCACTTGAGACTACTCCATGGAGGCCCAACCTTGCTCACTGCTTCTCTCAATAGACGATTTCACATCGCCCGTGGAAGGAATGTCAGATCTGTGACTCGCCAATGTGTCACATGTCGTAAGCATGCTGCCATGCCTAAAGGACAACTTCCAGCTGACTGAATCACACCTGGCTTCATTTTTGACCAGGTTGGAGTAGATTGTGCTGGTCCCGTACTCGTACAAGTATGGTCGTGTGCGCAAGCCTGTGTTAGTGAAAGCCTATATTATATGTGTATTTGTATCTCTAACTGTGAAGGCAGTTCACCTTGAACTTGTGACAGACCTTACATCTCAAGCATTCTTGGCCTCTCTCAAGCGTTTTATCTCTAGACATGGATTACCATCACTAATATGGGAGTGATAATGGCACCAATTTTGTCGGAGTGGCCAGAGAGATTAAAGAACTTTATCAGTTTCTAAAACAGCAGTCTACTCAAGATCACATTCAGCACTACTTGTCAGAGAAGAAAATCGTTTGGAGGTTAATCCCACAACACGCTCCTCACTTTGGAGGACTTTGGGAATCTGCCATCAAATCAGTGAAGATTCACTTGAGGCGTATTCTAGGAGATGTCAAGCTGACCTATAAAGAATTTTCTACCACTTTATGCCAAATTGAAGCTGTTCTAAATAGCAGGCCATTAGTACCACTTCCTAATGATGTTGAGGAATTGAACTACTTACTCCGGGACACTTTCTTGTAGGCAAACCTCTTACTGTTCTTCCTGAATCTCAACCTACAGGATCCATGTCTCTTCTGAAGTGCTGGCACTTATGGAAGCATTTTTGGAAGCACTTTTGGAAGCGTTGGTCTTCAGATTATGTGACTCAGCTTGGTGGATTCAGCAAGTGGCGACATCCTTCTCGCAACATTCAACTCGGTGATTTAGTAGCAATTCACGAGGACTCTCCTATCATAGCCAGATGGCCTCTTGCCCGGGTGATTAAAGTTCATCCTGGAATGATAACCTTGTTCGAGTTTCTACCGTTCGAACCGCTAATGGAACGTACACTCGTCCTATCACAAAACTTGCACTCATCCTCCCTAATGAAGAATATTAGCAGTCAAGAAGTAACATTGTAGTGATTCAACTGTTCACCACGATTACACTATTATCTAACCTCATCTCACACAATGGTTTTTGGTCCACATGAACAGGTCAAACCAGTTACTATTCTAGTTGTCAGTCACACTTTTTCTCTTGCTGTGTTGTTTGAATGATCAATGATAGTTTGTCTTCATTTGACTCTTTGTTTTGAGTAAAGTACTTAGCTAGCTAGCTACTTTGAGTAGGTCAGGGATAGGTTAAGCAACTATAGACTTGGATTTTGGTATTCTGGAGACGTCCCTCTCTACCTACAAACTATTGACAGGAAAGAACTCTACACTTAGTATTCCACTATTGCTATTCATTTTTACTGAGGCGTTAAAAAGTTGCCAAATTGAATTAGTTAAGCAAGTCTATAGCATTAGATCGAATTACTTTTTGTATTCCATGTAATTATGTTATGCTAATTTAATTAGATAATATCAACATATAAACATCCTGATTATTCTGAGCTAAATTTTCATGCTGGAAGTGCAATGCGTCATCAACAAGAAGTGACCTCAGTATCGGTTCAACATTCTGGAGTTCAGTTGTTGAGAATGACGAAGACATTCTACTAGCTGCACTACTTCTATTAAAGAAGTAGTGCAGCTAGTAGAATGTCTTGATAAATTATCAGTTGCCATAAGCCAACTCAGGGCCTCTCCAGGGTACAATGCCAAACTAAAGTGGTAAAAAAGGAATCAAATCAATTCATGAATGGAATAATTGATTGTAAATCAAAAAGTGATAATGTTCCTCTTATATGCATTTGCCGAACACCTTGGATAGAAGGAAGTACATCAAAAGCAGTGTATCATGAAAAGCAAAAACAATTCAACAGTCACCGTTGTTGTACATGTCAGAGATGGTTTCACCATTATTGCCTGTCTATGTGTCACGTAGATGTTCCTAAAATATCTCAAGATTTTATCTGTCCTAATTGTAAGATACCACCTACTATTCCTTGGCATAACAGAAAATACAGAAATACGTGTACTTCAGATAACTTATTGGATACTATTTTGATACACAGTATGCAAAACCCGAAATTCTTTGAATGTTTGGGTTCTAGTGAGGCAGAACATGTTTTGAAAGTAGAAATTCGTGATTTTATCAAAAGCAATGCGGAAATCGGTAAAACAAGATTTTTGGACTATGTTAAATCAATTGTTTCAGGACAGCAGTATGATTGCTTTGGTTCAGAATATGAACAATGTCTTCAGGTTTTTAAATCAGTTTGGCATCTAGAATTATGTCTGGAGTGCAGTTCACCTCACTGCCCAAGACCCAAGAAACCAGGTAACCAAATGGATATAATTTGCAGCCTCAAAGCCTTGAAAGATTTTCTGACCAGATAAAGAAGCAATTTCCAGAAAATGGTTAAGCACTAAGCTACTGTGGTGCAACTTTTCCATCTCTGTCACCAAAAGATGCTTCATCCTGTCATAGAAGAAATATAGTTGATTTGGAAGATAATGATGGAGGCCCCAATGTGTATGAATGCAATGGAGTAAGTTGTCAAAAAATGTGTGTTCTTTAGCAAACATCCTTGGTTAACTCCCTTTAATATCAATTCTTTTAAAAAGGAATTTTTGAATGAACTTGATGAACTTCCTGTCATATTGCATATGCTGGGGGAAAAAAGTATGTTTTGGCAGGATATTCACTGCATCGTCCTGGGCATTTCGTGTCCGTAGTATATTGGCGGGGGAAAAATATCGATATGATGCACAGGACTTACAAATAGCACCAGACTTGAAACCTTCAAACAGTATGACTGCGAAGAAAAAGGGTCACATTATTTTTATTTAATGTTTTAAAGTAAGACTAATTTGAATTGAACCTGATATAAAGTAGTGTTGTTTTGGTTAACTAAAACTAAAACCAAAACCCCTTAGTTTTGGGGTATTTTACTTTTGGTAAGAATAACTAAAACTAAGCTGTAGAAAACATGAAAAAACTAAGATTAAATATTTTAGAAGACAGTAAATTTGATAATAACTAAAACTACCAGTAGAGTGGATGACAAAAACTAAAACTAAGCAATTTTTATTGTAACCAATTCACCTTGAATCATGTCATTATTAAATGAAGATATAGCTAAATTGCCATCAAGTAATTATTCTGTAAACTACATAAAAAAAATCCTACTTTATTTATAATACATGTTTTCACAGAAATATGCCATTTTTGAAGTTCTTTGGGAAAACTACATTAACTACTTTTTAGGGAGTCTCATTATTGAAGAATTTGAGAGGCAACATAAATTATCTAAAACTAAGTCAATTGATAGTATAACTAACTAAATCTTCTACATGGTGTTAAAGAAAAACTAAAAACTAACTAAATCTTCAGGGAGAATTTGGCAAAAAACTAAAACTAAGCATTCAAGATTTTTTTAGTATGATCAACTAAAACAAAGAAAGTCTGGAATCACTAAACCAAAACAACACTGATATAAAGAATATTTGTTACCCTCACAATTATATTCTTTTCTGTCTGAAAAAGAGAAATTCCTACTTTAACAACTTTCAACTGTCACTCTCCCACTCCCCAAGAACTATAAAAATATTAAATAAAAAATAATTATAGCAAAAATACTGAAATAATTATATTATTATACACAATAATATAGCTGATAATATAATAATTTATATTAATAGTAATAATAATTATTTATAATAATAATAAAAATGTATAACAATAATATATATTAATAATAACTAATCGTCAATACTCTTCCACTCCCTGCAGATAGCTAACCCAGCAATATTAACATCACTGTCTTTTATTTTTGACATAACAAAATTTAATTTAATTTTTAATCATTACAGTACAAATTTTTATATCTATTGTTATTATTATTATTATTACCGCATTAATTATTATTTTTATTATAAATGTGTTCATGTAACTTGTAGTTTAAAATCTGAATTTTTTATCATTATTGATTCAATTTTTTTCTCCAGAATGACTGACTTTAATCCTCTGAAAAGGGAGGGAGATTAAATGCCCGCCCACGCATTTATTTTGTGCAAGTATTTCTAGACTTGAATTTGATTCAATTATTATAAAATGCAGGGTTAAGAATGATAGCTATAGTTTGACCAAATAGAAAATTCAACAGTTTCAAATTACATGTTTATTATTAACTAGTTCAGTCATGGTACAATATTTATATATACACTTTGGCCATGTAGGAGGCTACTCCTACTCTGCCAACTAGATACCTCATGCTAGCCAGACCCTGTTTGGTGAAGGGTCTGGCTAGCAAGACTACTACTGCTCTAGCATTAGAGGTAGTATATCATGGTAAAGGTGGTTGGTCTGCAGTGCTGTATGATTACATGAAGATGGCAACGGCTTGAGAATACCATAAGCCCAACTCTAGACTACTCCAGATTGTTCCTGCTACTCCTGCTCTCATGGTTTTAGGCCGCAATTCCTACTGTTACACCGGAAGTCCTACTCCCACTCCTGCTTTTAGTTCTCCTACTCCTACTCCTACTCCTGCTTTTAGTAACCTCCTCCTTACAACTTCCCAGCGTAGCTGTTAGGTAAAGGGATCTCCTGAAAATCAACTTTCTGGGTAGTGCTAATAGAAGGTCGTAGAGGAGAGCTCCTGTCCCTAGGAGTAGGCAGAAATGGCTCTAAATAGACAAGGTCTATAGACACTACCATAGCTGTTATTGGCACTGAGCACTAGCTAACACCACCTCGCACCAAGCTAGCTAACACCACCTCACACCAAGATAGTTTGCACCACCTAGCACAAAACCAGCTAAGGCCATGCAGAGTTATAATTAGTTTCTCAGGCAAAAAAAACATGCGGGAAGCGGCTTTTTTTTTTTTTTTTTTTTTTTTTGCGCGGTCACTGATGTACTCAAAAGGCTTGATGCAACTCTGTGACTACACTAGTTTTGTTGAAGAACTGCAGCAAGATAATTGACCACAGATAAAAAAATTGAAGCGGGCGGTGCTTGAGAAACTAATAAATAACTTTGTGTGGCCTAAAAAGCTAACTGAGCGCCTTTTGTGCGCCTATTCACCACCAATAATTAATGGCGGGCGCCTCTCGCGCGTGGTGCGGCCTTTGTGCAATTTATTGCGCATGCGTAATAGTATAGCTGATCTTTTACCTTTTTGTAACATCACTATAATTAATTATACATCTTCATTGTATTTGCACTTTCTATTAGACTAAGACTTTCTCTACTTTATGGCTCCACCGGTTCCCCACCCTCCCTCCTTCCCCACCCTCCCTCCTTCCCGAGATGGGGTGTGTAGCCCCTTTTATTTTATTTTTATTTTTGTACCTTTTCTTGCTTTGCCTTTGTGTATATACAGGAAGTAAAAAAAATAAAATAAATAAATATTAAAAAAAACAAAAAAAAACTATTAGACTAATAGACTGATCGTTATAATAAAATTCAAAATGCAACTACTACAAAAAAGAAAGTGGGCGGTGCTTAAGAAACTATTATATTGCACTCCAGACAGCAGCGTCACCACACACGTACCATACCAAGAAGCGCATACGTTCCGGGTCACCTGACCCTCCCGATAAGGGTGTCTGGCCGTGGCCCGCGCCAGCAGTTCTGGGGCGGAAACCATTCAGTGGTTCAACCATTCAGTGGTTTAGCAGTGGAAACCGTTCAAGACTGAATGGGCTGATTCCCCGTGCTGCATTGTAGAGTGTGAGAGTGTAAACTTCTCCTTTCGGACTTACAACTCGGGTGGAATAGGTTGAAATGGCAGTAAAGTGTTTCAGCGTAAGTTGTATAAGAATTTTGCACTTTTTATATAAAAGGGAATGTAGACTGTAGTATCCCTCACTAGCTACCTCAACTATAAACCTTGTGTGGCAGTACAAGAAACAGGTAGCTAGCTAATTGTGATATAGTTAACGACAAAAAGTTGGATAAGAAGTTTTGTTTAATAATCCAATTTTTTTTTGTTGTATATTTTGTATGACTGTTGTAATTATTGGCAGCAGACTAAACATTCAATAGACTATAAACTAGGTAGTACACATAAATTTATCAGCTACATGTTTTCACTCTGCTAGATCTGTACAAGTGATGAGTGTATGTAAAAGCTAATTTTCCTCCCACGGAGGATTCATATAGAATCTTTCGTTGGTTGGGGGAGGGGGGGGTAGTCTGGCGTTGCCGACCCTTTTCCTTCCCTATATTGGTGGGCGGAGAGGAAGGAAAGGGTCTGGTAGCTCTAGTATCAACGACTTGTGCAAATGACATCACAGGTTTATTGCGTCATCATTAACGCGTAGGCTAGAATCAATCGCGAGTCAAACATTTCATTGCAAGTAAACATTTTGCTGGAATGTCTCGTTGCGACTGTGGTGTTTCAATAATGCAGAACAACAACAATAATAATGGCTGGTTCACACTTTGGTAGGAGTTGGTCATATACAAGTGACAAACTCTGGAAACAAGCACTCTTTCCGTACCCTGTAGGAAGAGCTACAAAAACATCTCTTTTTAAAATTCGCTTTCATCTGTTCTGGCTTTATGCATGAAACTGTAATTTCTAAACACGCTCTTCATCACTTGATCTTCCATAGCTAACAACATGGAATAAACTGGGCGCATTGAATATGTGATTGAGGAATGCGCTTAATTAACGATTCTGCAATCTGATTGGAGTGCCACTATTTCGGCGACGCCAGACTGGGGGGGGGGGGGGGGGGGGGGATTTTTGTATAGAGAAAAAAGTTTTTCCCAAGA
>WLWI01004885.1_pt1 | contig 11245 bp, 6 predicted proteins | sample 6701501 | NCBI WGS metagenome assembly WLWI01 (sample SAMN12718690, study PRJNA515312) | sponge metagenome | isolation source: marine sponge | host: Mycale hentscheli | place: New Zealand: South Island, Marlborough, Capsize Point | collected 2014-11-01
AGGCCCGTTCTTTTTATTTAGTTAGTCCATTAGCAGTACTCTTTAGGATCCACCCTTAGTTGGAGCTCTACAAACACCAAGAAAAAAGTTAGTAATCCCTAGCAACCAAAATCCAATTATTGTGAATGTGTGCGTGGGCGTTGTCGCAGCACCCTTAATGTAAAGTTTTAGTTTAATCCTATTCTGCATTTGTATATTGACTTTTTTTTTTTGAAGGAAAACTTTCAAAATAATGTTACAAAATGAAAGGAGTTCCTAATACAATTGCAAAAATGTTCGCTTAATTGCAGCCAATCATGTGGCAAAAAAATGATGTCATCACCTGATCAGTATGACATTATTGCTAACCTAAACTGATAGGTAAGATAATTATAATGAAATAAAAGTGAAAAAAGGTTTTAAAATAGACCTTGTTTTTTTTTTATAGTGACAGCACTTCAAAATGAAATATTTTAAACAATAATTCACATACTCGTTTCATACCCAATATCTTGCATTATCACTTCCACAAACCTGGCAGTTAGCTTCACTTGTGGTGCTACCTCCGCTGGTCAGAGTGTTAGCATTTGTGAGAGTAGAACAAGGCTTCACTTTGATCCTTTCCAGAGGAATGCCGAGAGCCATGGCTGCCACCTGGGCCACTTTAGTGTTGATGCCCTGCCCCATCTCTACGCCCCCATGAGAAATAGACACAGTGCCATCTTCTGCAAATATATTCACAAGCACTGGGTAGAAGAGACCAGAGAGTGGCAGCTGGAATTTGAGAGGGACCACAGAGAGACCTCGCTTCTTCCAACGATTAGCCTGAGAAGGTTGTTAGAATATATGAATGTGATTATAGGAGTAGGGAGAGTGTATAAATACCTTATTGAAGGTAGCAATATCCGCTTTTCTTTGAGCAACATTTGCAGACTGGACAAGTTCTAAAAAAAAGATGGAAGTTGAGCAAACTTAAGAACTATTCTATTGCATTGACTAGTTAAGAGGACAGCTAAGCTGGTAAGCATTATTTAGATATTGAAACCTGAGAGAAAACACTAGGGGTTATGTTAAAACAACTCGAGCTTCTAAAGGTTAACAATTATTGTAACAGGAAGGAGATAACCACTTACGATCCCACAGTGATCTTATCTGGCAATACTTCAGCTCATTCTTCGATGGTGTAACCTGCAATGATACAATTTTTCATGTATTTGTGAGTTACATGCTTCAGTCAAATAACTACCTGTCCTTGTTTATATAGATTTTGTTGCCTGAAAGTGTCAGGATCGATTCCTAATTGCTTGGCTGCGTTGTCCATCATGCTCTCCATAATGAAAATGGAAGGAAGTGATCCTATTTAGAACAATTACATTAAATTTAATAGGTTTCAAATTTGTAATGTTTTTTTTATTATACAGAAACCATTGTGACTAAGTTGTTCAATAAAACTATTCTGTAAGAATAATGTTAAGTTACAAGAGAATAGATTAAAATACTAATGATGATCAATGATCCAGCCTGAAAATTATACAAAATGATCACTTCTCTATTAGCTTTTTAAGTTATTCCAAGGAGCGCATTGGATATCTTTGAGTTACATCCAAATGCCACACACTTGTGAACTAATATATATATATATATATATATTATATACTTGTCGAAAAAATGTCCCAGTGACAGTATATATGATGTGTGAGGTCACTCTTCTGCCATCTCACCTGGTGATCTACAGGCCAAGTTGCTAGCCATGTTGGTACGACAGAGTTTGGCAGTCAGGTCCCAGTTGGCTACATAATAAGCTGTTAAGAAGCACAACAGTAACAATGAGAGCTATTTCTTTCCAACATTTGAAGTACCATTGTCAATAAAGTTGGGGAAAAAGGAAGTAGCCGCATTTGTAGGATGGACACCACTGTTGCCAAAGACATTGATCTTAATTCCATTGACAGTACCATCTTTAGTAACCCCAAGCTGAAAACAAAAAACAATAAGTTAAAATGTGGTGTGTGTTTTATCATGCTTACCTCATAGTTAGCCAGGTATGCAAACCTTTTCCCCACAAGTTTCATATTTGTCTCAAGGTCCAGCTGAAGACGAACTGGTCTGGAATGGCATATTATTAGTGTCAATTTAGTTAACTAAACTGTAAACAAAAATCCCCTTTGTCTTGAGGTATTCTACTTTTGGTAATAAAAACTAAAACTAAGCTGTTCAGAGCATAAAAATCTAGCACTAAACATTTTAAAAGATAGAAAATTGGATTACTATATACACAATGCTAAGGTACTGTTATTGGAAACATTTTTTATACTATTGTAATTAAAGGCATTCAAACATGCAAATCTAACTCCTTTTTTTTTTGTACCTCTTTGAAACACTGGCTCCTAAGGCACAAGCAGCTGCTATCATATTAGGTCCAATAATTTTAGCTCCATAACCTCCTCCAAGTCTCTTCACTATGACATCAACACTAAAATATAACAAACAACAACAATAACAACAATAATATCATCTGCATACACAAGCACTGACTGACCTGCTATTAGGGATGCCTAGAAAGTTGGCCACTGCTAGCTGGACATTAGTCACCCACTGAGTGGAACTGTACACTGTGTATCCCTCATCAGTGGGGACCACCAAGGCATTCTGGGTCTCCATGGTGAAGTGGTACTGGTAACCACACTCTATCTGGCCTTGGACTGTGACGTCTGATCCAGAAATAGCTCCTAATAATTGATACATTAATGTACATATCACATGAATTGTAAACACTCGGGGGGAAATGTGTACCCTTAGCTTAGATTGAGTAGAATACACAAGAAAATGTGAATTTCAAATCTGTAAGCTACTCATGCAGCTTGTGTAACTGTAACCATGTCAGTGAATAATGGGTATACTTGTTAATTCTGTAACTGATGCTCATGCTCAATAGAATATATATATATATACATACATATGCTTGAATATTGAAACTTTGTCAGGTGACTTATTATGACTTATATTCATGCTCAAGGTTACTTCCAAAATATTCATTGAGATCTCATAACAGAATCACATGGTAAAGGGATAGCAGTGAGGCTGGTAATACATGCAGATGAGAGCTACAACTTTCACATACAGCTCAATAGAGTTTAGCAATCTACACCTTGAGCATCTCCTGAAGTCATTGTTATTAGAGGTTCTGCCATGAATGCCTCCTTGGCAATAGCATCTTTGGTAGCAAGCAATGGAGGTCCAGTTGGCTCTCCATACTGTACAACAACTGCCTTGGCCATCTCCTCTGCCCCCTTAGCAGTTTCTGTATATAAAAACAATTTTTTTTTGCCAACTGATGAAATCACCATGATGTTGATACCTTACCAGCTAGTACAAGGGCTACTCCTTGTCCGACATAACCAACCATGTAAGCTGCAAATACCTAACAAAAATAATGAAGACAATTTAGCATCTTCTGCATGACAACGATTGAATTTAAGATGCATTCTAGCTCATAGAGCTAATCACATTTTCAACAAAAAGAAAATTTAGATTGGATTTTTTCAACATCACATGATGTCACATGATTGAAACGGCAGCTGCAATCTTATAGTCCATAGCTATGACTTACTTGTTCTGGCTCATACATTCCACTTGTAGAAAGACAGTTGTTTGTTCCTCCAGGAGGGATATCTTGTGGTGTCACCAGCCTAATGAACCCAGGCATTTGCTATTTGAAAGATTGAGAAACAATAAATTTCATATTGGAAGGAGAACATGCAGTATGCTCACTTCAACTGTGGAGGTGTCGAAGCCCATGATATCTGCATTGCACTGAACACAAATAAGAAAATAGTATTATTGACAACACTATAGCTAGCTACCTACTTCATTTATCATACTAACCTTAGTACCCAAAACAAATGCAGCATATATTTCATTAGGATATAAAGGAATATCTGTAGTATATTGGGCTTCTCCCGAGGCCTACAGTAACAATTCATGTATAAAAGGAGACACTGTATTTTCAAAAGTGCAAGCATGTCTTGTGTAGTATTACAGTGTTTTGCTCATTAAAGGTATACTTGTATCAGTCCTTCTAGTTTGTTGATTGGTTTCCCAACTGGAGACCTGTTGGTACTGGTCTGGTAGGTCTGGGAACCACTGGAGACTGGGCGGGTCAACATGACAGGAGCTGACTGGACTGCTGCACTGATGTGATCCGGAATACAGGACAGGTAGAACTATACACAATCAAACATACATAAATAGATAACTCTCTACCATTGTCTTTGCCAACCAAATTGAACTTACTAAAGAAGAGACATTTTCTCATAGGGATATTTTGTAACATATCAGCTATGAGTCAACATACTAACCTTGAAGAGGAGACCTTGTGCTACCCCTTTCTTGGTACTGTCAGCTGTAGTAAGTTCTGTTGAGAGAGCGTCCATAGCACCTAGAAAATGGTTAAGAAAATTGACTAGCGATGACTAGAAAAAACACAGGTGGTCTAGGCATTCAACATTCAAGCCAAAATTAAATAAATTAAGATTCAGCTATGGCTTGGGGTAGCTATTTATAGTTTTACTACACATGCATTATGGCTAGTCATGCTTATATCAAAATATTCCATTAAGCACGGCAAAAATTAATCTGCTTATCTTCACATGCATGATACTTCATGTTTGGGCAATTTTCTGCACTCTATACATAGCAGCCTCTTAGTTAAGACAACATTAAGAACTGATGACTCTCACTTGTGTTTAGAACTAATAAAGCAGCTGAAAGAACTGCTTAAGTATGGAGTAAGTCACGACATGATGCAATAGCTATGTATATGCATGTGATGCTGAGATCTATTACCTTTCAAGGTGTTAGGATCAGTCAGACTTTTCCCAGTGAAGTAGCTTGCTGTTGAGGGACATAGCATCTGTCAATGATTTAAAAAAAGGTATATTACACATGCAGCTACATAATATAATATATGATTTATATTTGTATATATTATATAATTCAATTTCAGACTGTAATTTACAAGACATAACTCACTGGCCTGGAGTCTCCACCCCCAACCACCAAAGATGGTGCAGACTGTACTGTGAAGTTTTGTGTGCTGTCCACCTCCATAGCAAATGCCGCATTGACTTCAGCTTTAGAATTCTGCAGCAAGGAAATGTTGACATGAGCATTTTAATAATAATAATAATATAGCAGCGTAAGTATTATAGTTAACTTGTATGTGGCAAATGAGGTTATTAGTTTATTATCATTGTTTAATTACTACAGATTAGAATATTAGAATCCTTACCTGGGCTCGTGGCATAATTTTGTAGCTGGTGAAGTTGGTAGATGCAGGCATAAATGGAATCTCCACAGATATAATTACCTGCTCGATTATGACAAAAATGGAATAAAATTAAAAATCTTGAGCCTCTTATCTTACTGATTTGGACATATCCTTGGACAAGAAATCCCACAATGAGGTAGATACAACAGAGGAATCCACTAGAGATGCTGTTGGATTTGTAATAATGAATTTAATTGTAATGTCTTTGTAATATAATTTCCACATACCTATCTTGAGAGTTGCATTGCAAGCAGTGAGGAGGAGGAAGATGTCAGAAGGGAAGTCGCTGTGGTGGTAAGCTAACATGACATTGCCTGCCCAAGTGGCCACGTTCCTCACAGGAGTGTTGGCTATCTTTGAGACATGTTGGGCCATGTCAGAGAAGGAAGGAGACTTGCTGGAGTTAGACTGGAGGAGAGCTATCAATTTAGTCAGAGACACACCTGCTCCCACAGTCAGGGAAGCATCTGAGACCTGTGGTGAGGAAAACCAAAGAAAGCTGACGACTTTGTCAATAAAATAAGTTCAATTGCTGTCTTTAATCTTACCTGAATATTCTGAAGCTCTGAAACTCCAGTTAAACTGACAAGCATATTTACTGTAGGAAGTTCCTTGTACACTCCTGCACAAATCAATGCCAGACATAGTGTACACTATTAAATCAATGTCGATAGATATTTTGATTCTCACCTCTTCCAGTGTCTCCACCAATTAGCCTGAAGGAGGAGTCAGGATTAGCGGTAAAGATGGCAGCCAGCTCTGCCAGTGAAGACGGAGCATACCAAGCTGGGTCAGACTCGGCTCTCTTCACACCCCAACACAAGGCATGCTGTCCACAAGGCTTGTTTGTCTTTGGACACTTCTTAGTGGCAATGTCCTGATTTAATAGGATTATTATAATTAATAAGAGTATGTATGCACATAGCTACAAATATTAAAGGCTATTATTCAATTCACATGTAGATTTATAGTTAAATGTTGCAACTTGAATTATATTAAAATAATGATGACGGGCAAATATTACAATAAGCAAAATCAGTGACATCATTACTGAATTGTCTGACTGACTAAGCAACTGCCACTCTTTTCTATGCATGTTTGGATATCTAACCTATGTGACAGTCAATTTTACAAGCAATATAATTTATAAAAAAAATTGTGTTTCTTACACTAATTCAATATTTTTGTTGATATACTTTAAGCCTTATTTGATGTTTTAAATTACCTCAATATCCGTACACACTGTCTCAGTTGTTGAACTTGGACAGAATGATTTCATCGCATCCAGTATGGGCCGATAACCTGGAAATTAGGTTATGTTGACTTTCAATGCAAATTATATGTATCAAAGCTCTCCAAACCTGTGCAGCGACAGATGTTGCCATCAAAGATGTCCTCCGCCTCTTGTTTGCTAGGACTTGGATTAACCTGCAGCAAACTACAAACATTTTTATTTGTTGTTGATATTTTGTTTGCTTGTTATTGTTTACTTATTTCCTGCATACCTGTACATGGACATGACAAAGCCAGGAGTACAGTAGCCACACTGGCTGCCATTATAGTCCACCAGACGACGCTGGATCTCATGGAAACCATCCGTAGAACTGTTAACAATAATAAGAATCAGTTGTTATACTATTATATGAATTCCATAGTATTAGTAATTAGTCTAAGTCTAAAGGCTTCATGAATAACATGTCTGTATTCATGGTTCAAACATCTGTTTAATTAAGGTCAGTCACATGTCTTAGACTAACTGTCACTGCATTAGCTAGCAGGAAGTATAAATACTGTACTCATTACCTAAGACATACTCAATCACACCACACACAATGACTATAATAAATTAGTGTATTTGGATCTTATAATTTGATGAATTAACCTGGTGAGGTAGGCTGGATGGAATTAGCTACCACTGATCACATGCTACTTGAGATATTAATAACTGTGATCATATTATGGTAAAGGTTGTTAATGTGCCAGTGGATGCTACTAACAAAGAATTACATTTCTACTCAGTCTAATTTTTTATGTAGCTAATGTTGTACATTTTTAGTTGATTGATATTGACTCTCAGTGCACATCCATGATAGGGTAATATATAGTAGTCATCCTGTCTGTTTGTCTGTCTGTTGGTCTGTCTGTCTGTTTGTCTGTCTATCTGTCCTGTCTGTCTGTCATGCTCTGATCTTGGAGATTACTTTACTCAGAATGATGACTTAAGTCCTTTCATTATGCTATTGAAATTTCCGGGCGAACATTCAAAGCAGCCAGCTTTATGTAGGTATTAGATTTTGTGTGTAACATCACCTAACATAACATTGTAATCATGTGAGCAATTTTTTTCCTGCTCATTGTAGCTAGTCTTGCTTTATGCCGAGTTTACAGAGTGCTATGCTGGATTTGAAGTTTCACATTGAAACTACTGGCAAGCATCCTTTGCATGTTAGGCTTCTCTTATGAAGGCAGCATTCATCTACTGTTTCTATAGCACAAACTATATCAATACCCGACAAGGCTCGTGTATAGTAGCGCTCAGGGTTCACATTTATCCTTTCTTGAGCTTACCTTCCAATTCCTTCCACAGTGGTCACATTCCAGCTGTTCACGGAGTATAGTGGACACAAGCACTGCAAACAACAACAGCAAATAAGCATGTACAGAAGAGAGGTATCAGAGACTGCCCCGCCTCTGCTTGTCTCTATTATAGCTTACAGAATTGATGGCTATAGTTGAAGAATCATCTTGCAACACTTCCCATCCTAAAACATCGTCATTGTTGACTTGCACCAAGGAGTTAGTGGACACAGCTACTACACAACAGCCACACCCTCCCTCACTGCACATCTTCTTTGTGCCAGTCAGGCCTGGCTGTACTCTCAACCAGTCATTCAGACTCAGTAGAGGACTGGCGCCAGTTATTTCTACTTTGTTGCCGTTTAAAGTAAAGTTCACCGTCGTTGTAGGAGCGGGAGGATCTACCTCCGCTGGTTCACTGGCCGCAGCTCCCATTGTTCAGTGTTCTCGCAATTATTCCTCCGCCAACCTGGAGTAGGCGCATGCTCATTTGTGGGCGTGGTTTACGCCCGAGCAGCGATTTTGGGGGGGGGGGGGTCCATTACCGTTTTAACATTGGGGAAGTAAAGGGTCAGCGATACCAGAGATTGAGGTCCATTGCCATGTAAAGTTACTTGTTGCGCCGTTGACTTTTACCTCTTTAACATTAGGGAGGTAAAGGGTCAGCGATACTAGAGATTGGAATCCATTGCCATGTAAAGTTACTTGTTGCGCCGTTGACTTTTACCTCTTTAACATTAGGGAGGTAAAGGGTCAGCGATACTAGAGATTGGAATCCATTGCCATGTAAAGTTACTTGTTGCGTCGTCGACTTTTACCTCTTTAACATTAGGTAGGTAAAGGGTCAGCGATACTAGAGATTGGAATCCATTGCCATGTAAAGTTACTTGTTGCGTCATCGACTTTTACCTTAGGGAGGTAAAGGGTCAGCGATACTAGAGATTGGAGTCCATTGCCATGTAAAGTTACTTGTTGCATCGTTGACTTTTACCTCTTTAACATTGAGAAGGTAAAGGATCAGCGATACTAGAGATTCTAATACATGGACATGTACACTATAGTCAGCTTGTAACTTCATTTATTAATTGACTGACAAAAAAACTAGTGCAGGTGGTGTTGGGGCTGTGTCCAATGCTAGTAGGCTGCATGCATAAGAGTTGAGAAAACCTTTTGTAGGTACCTATGTTCAGGAAAAGAGAGCAAAAACTTTCAGTTAGCAAAACACCTGTAATTCAATAGCAGCACCTGCAAATATTAATGTGGCCCTGCCCCTCTCATTAATACTCAAACACTTTAGTCTCAACACCATGGATAGGATAGTGCCTTATTACACATATAATACATTGTTCTGTAGATGGAAACCTTCTTGGACACATCCTTGATAAAGAATATAATCCAAATGTTAGGAAGGGCCAGAACTGTAAGGGAGTTGAACCTGTCATTTTCATGCTGTCAAGGTATTTCTATCTTGTGAAAGGACAAAATTTGAGGAAACTTGAGGTTACTGACGTCATGAAAGATCTATATGAGTTTACTAAACGATACTACTAGTCATTGTGAAAGTACACTGCATTAATTGTTGCTAGGCAGGAGTCTAATTTTTTTTATGCCAAAGGTTGCCCTCTGTACTGTTTCTTTGGCGGATTATGTCATCACAAACCGGTTTCCGCTCACATACACAAACATGTCAATTTGTCTTCATGATAAGGCTTCACATCCTGTAATCCACACGTCATTGTCTGGCATCCTCCTTTAAGTAAGCAATATAGGATCGGCATAGCCATTCATTCCAGTATGTATTTGAATTTTGAAATGTCAAAGTATTTCTTTAAAAAAACAATTTAGTCAGAGTGTTGGGCAGGCACATAAATGAGCTATCAGGCGGGAGTTTTACATTTATTTACTATTTATTCACACTTCACTACATCATCCATGTAGTGTCAAGCATCTGGTTTACTTTTTTCCTGAATTCATGCATAAACAACAACAAAAATAAATGAAATAATACATAGAACTTCACTATCTGAAAACTTCAATTTACCAAACACCCAAAACAATAGTAGCACATGCCGACATTAAGAATTGCTTGACCACTCCCCTTCATTAGTACATTATAAAACATTACCAACAGTTCAATTATTGAAGTATCTTTAAACCTTTAATGCAATTCATTTTTAATTTTGGTGATGATTAAAATAATAATATAATAGCTAATAATGAACAATGCCGGGATTAAGATGTGAACCAGTCCATGATGGCCACATTTTCACATTGTACTGCCACATTGAGTCTTTGGAGAAGATAGCTGGTAGATTTCACTTCTTCAGTAGCTTGTCTAACCCTTTTGTTGTTCCCATCATCCCACTCCCTGCTACCCCAGCAACAGCAGAGTTCAGTCAGTGTCACAAGTGTTATGCATGCAGTGACTTTTCTTGTCTTCATTCCTTTTGTTAATGAAGGGGGATTTAGCTTGGTCAAGGTTGTATGGGCAAAAGATTTGAAGCTAATTAGAATTACCAAAAGCAGTACTACCTTTGTGGGGGCATTGTATTCTAGCCAGAGTAGCTAGCTACAGACAGTAGACTGTCATAAAAAACCACACACATAGAAACATACAAGTTATGCACAAAACAGTGTTGTCTACATATATACAAGGCAATAAAAAGTAGATCAACAAAAGGTTTAATTGCATGAATCTCCTCTGCAATAAAAAAGATGGTCGTATGACTCACTTTGTTTTCATAGCACAAAAAATGACACAAAAGTAGTTTCTATTTTTAGTTACTTTGTAATAGTATCACAAAGTGAACTGAGAAGAGTCCACTAGGCAAGCATTGTAGATCGAGCCAATAGTTGCAGGAGCATCTATAACGTGTACAATGGAAGTTTGCATTATTGGGTTGATGGTGGACTATTGCTTACCTAAAGTGAGGATGTCATTGTTTCCTGTGTCTTTTCTTGCATCCTCAACAGCTCTCTTTATAGCAAACAGTGCGGAGCAGCTCATACACAATGGAGGTTCTCCAACAGCTATTTGATAGGACCACCATAGAAACAATTAAAGAAATAAAGAAACAATTTTTATTTTGTACCTTTTGATCCTAAAACACCTAAAGGATTGGGAGCATTCTTCAACAATTCTATGCGGAAGTCAATGGGAATATCCTTTGAAGATGGCGGCTTGTACAGCTGCAATTAAAACACTCATATTACCAAATGTTATAAATCTGGGGAGAACTCACCCAAGTGTTGACAGTTTTGGGTTCTCCAGTGTCCAGGTCAAACTCCATCTTCTCAGTGAGGAAGTATCCCAGACCCATCACAAATGCTCCCTCCACCTGACCCACATCTATCTCTGGG
>WLWI01004887.1_pt1 | contig 11242 bp, 8 predicted proteins | sample 6701501 | NCBI WGS metagenome assembly WLWI01 (sample SAMN12718690, study PRJNA515312) | sponge metagenome | isolation source: marine sponge | host: Mycale hentscheli | place: New Zealand: South Island, Marlborough, Capsize Point | collected 2014-11-01
TATCACAAAGAAAACGTTTAAATAGCGTGTATTGTTTTGTTGTTGTTGTTTTCCTTCAATTCAAACAGTTGCAGCGAGTTGTTACTATGGTACTGAAATCCCTTTACAGTGTATGCGTAATTTAAAACTCGACCTTATTTTCAGTAGCTTCAGTGTTAGAAGTCAAAATCATTCATATAAAAATAGTATAGTCTTTAGGCTCGCTCGCCATTTGTGCTCAAGCACATCACTAGTATTACATTTTACACAAAGTTTTGCATAAGCAAAAACTCGCCATAGTTAAACGGAGCCAGTTAAACAGTGAACGGTGAGAGCAGAGCAATAAGCGAACCGGTTCTAATTCGCGTTTGTGGTATTTTGGTGTCCTGATAACACCGCATTTCCCCCAGGAATTCGTGGGTCCTGTACAGCGCACCCACCCTCATTTGACCAGACCCTTTACTCGCTTTGCGTTTGATAAAGGCGGTTTGGCCCTGCGAGACTACTGGTTATTATTACATTTTACACAAAGTTTTGCAATAGCTATAATATGTACATGTACTTAACTGCGGGGTAAATATTTGTACACTCCTTATTGCAGCCCCGTTTTTAACTTGACATACCTTCATACACAAAGAGAAACACAAAATAACAACAACATTACACAAGCAGAACTAACGCCATTGAAAAATGCCCAAACGAATTACTTCCTTGTTTGGGCGAATCACTCTAGGTAAAGCATCGCATCATTTTGGACCAACGACAGACCAAGGTAATACAACTCATGCACCTTTCTGTCTTTTTACTGTTTATGCTTAATTTATTAACCTTATTTTCAATGCAAATTTCTTACTAACAATACAATTCACTTCAGGTTTGGTACAATTATTATGAGTGCTCGTTATCCGATTATAATTATATTCTATTATATTGATATCCTATGGTTAAAATTATTATTTAATAGCAAGTACCACGCCACACAGGGCGCTTGACGTATTGCAAAGTAAGAATGCAGTAGCATAAGTTATATTGCTCAGTTATCATTATCTCCATTGGTTAAGGTTGTATATTATGTTTTCCTCTCCAGCTCTCTTTTTTTCTGAACTTATCTCAGCTTTTCTTATCCCCTCCTCCTTTCCTTTCTTCAGCTCTTTAATACCTCTCCTGCTTCTGAATCTTTGTCCTACTATCATGATAGTGGACTTATGCGAAACTTTTGTCTTCATTTTCGAAACTTTCGCCTTCCTTTTTGAAACCAACACAACGCTGCTTCAACTAATCGCCTTTTGACTTATTTTTCATTGTCTTTAGTAATTTTGCCTTCTCTTTCGTACTTCCGCCTTCCTCTTTCAAACCTACGCCGCCTTCCTGCGTCTACTATTACGTCCGCGTTTTAGTTACAGTTATTCACTTTCTACTGAATGTGACAAGCTTTACCAGTGACGAGGCTTTACCAGCAGTGACGAGGCTTTACCAACAGTGACGAGATTTACCAGTGACGAGATTTACCAGTGACGAGGCTTTACCAATGGCGATGCTTTACCAACTTTAAAAGCTCATTACTTATTCGTGAATATACACCGTCGTCGTCATTATTGACACACAAGCTTATTTACAGGCAGGCTTGAATTTTTAATAACGTATTTAGGATATTTCATGCTTTCACCAATTTTCATGTAGGGATAGGGCTAAATGTCCTATAGTGCAGGGTATTTAATCCTGTACAGGAAATGTGGTGAAAGTATGAAATGTCCTAAATACGTGACTACAGGAAATTTAAGTTTTGCCCTGTGTACTAAACAAACAAAAAAAAATTAAGCTTAACAAACTTACTATTACAGACATATTTAATTGTGAATCAGAATCTTCTTGTTAAAGAGCAATTTTTTTTGGAGATAATGCTTCTGTTTGCAAAGCTTATCACCTTAAATATTTCATTTTTAATTACAGTGCTATTATAGAACAACTAAGCATCACAAGTACATATATCAAAGAAATTACACATGATTCTGCCTTATTTTGCATTTGATCAGTAGCTGGAAAAAATTGTGCAAATGCATTAAAAACATCCTAATTCATTACATTTTATACTGTTGTTCTCAAAGGTATAGCCACTGGCAGGTACACTCTCAATTTTGAGAAAACCTAGAAATATGGCATGCAGTAAATTATTTTTTAATAAACATTCTAAAAAATCTACCAACACATGTAATGTATACTTTCTACAAAGAGAATTTGAAAATCAACGTTATTCTCAATAACAGCCAACATGAATTAAACAAAATGATCTTTCATAAAGAAAATAACTTGAGCCTCAAAACTCTCTACATTCTCCCATGAATGATCCTTGTAGAGAGGTTTTACTTAATGCATTGCTCATGCCACTTACGCAAGATTGGTCATTTCATTATTTTTGTTTTGTCAATTTACCTTAAAATCTTGCACAAATAACTGGATCTAAATCACTTGTAAGGCTATGTCATCACATGCTTGATGGATGTATGCATGTATGTATGCTATCTCAGTTCTTGAAATTAAAATAATGAGTACCATTGTATAGTACAAGACATTGGCAAGCCAAGATAATTTAACTGGAATCATACACTTTCTCATCATAGGGAGAGCCCAATGGGACCAACATGGCATAATAATGGTTGGAGATCTAAATTTAGCTACCTATGGTTATTAGTCAAGGATGTTAAAAAATTTTTTTTTTGACAAACATCTAGTATTCCTTTCCCAATGATTAAACAGTACCAATGATAAACAGTACCACATGTTGTTGTAAACAGCAGATAGAAGCAATTACAATCTTAAGACAGAGGCACTTAAGAGATACTAGGGTAATTTTTTTTTCGTCAATATTTTCATAAGGAATTAATAATTCATGTTAATGGTCACACAATTTTTTCCAAACACTATTACACATAAGATTTAAAAAAATCCAATAGCTGTACCAGTTTTATTCTATTTGTATACTATGTATGTTGCTGGAGCTAGCTGCTGGATGTTATTTCACTCTCAATAAATATACAGCATTCAGAGTAGCCTTCCAACGACACACACATTGATCTCTTTGAACTTTATATATAATATATACCAAAATCTCAATTGAGACTTGTTGGTGAGGGTCTGACTTCGCTTGCCCAAATAGATGTACACGTATTGTTCTTCTGTAGCCTTGTCTAATGGAATTAAATAGTAATACTAAGTTCTCATGGTAGTTTTCAATAGTGATTTAAAATAATATAATCTGTTTTTGTCTTTTGCTTTGATAAACATCTATTCAAACTTTCTCCCAATTCAACCAAGACTGATGTTATTAAAAAGAGCAGATAGAGGCAATTAAATTTTTGAATAAAATCTTAATGATATTTTGCCAATACTTTCAAAACCAGTAATTTAATTTCAATGTTATGATCATAACATTAGTTTCAATTCTATACATCACAAAAAAAGCAATAATCCAATTTACTTGTTATTTACAGTTCGTATGTTGTTGTATAGCTTTGAATTTTTCTTACTTTTTACAAATATATTTACAAGTACATTTCTTTTGTGTACGTATCATCTTAATGAATTTGTATAAACCAGGTAAGACCTTTTTCCCGCGCAGCGATTGTTAAAGGGTCTGGCTACGCGAGACTAACCATAGCTCATGGTGGCTATGAACATAAAACACAAACTCTGTCCTTCATAATAATTATATCTGACTTATCTGATCCATATGATTCAAAGGAGTAATAAACATAAGATATTGAAGGTATATTAGAAAAAGCAATGGTGTATCGTTTAATATAAACCATATTTTAGAATCGATTGCTATTTCTACATAATGGTAGTCAAACATTATTACTATACTAGAAGAGCCTCTACCTGGTTTATACAAATTCATTAAGATAAGCACACAGAAGAAATATACTCTTAAATAATTATTCATAAAAAAGTAAGAAAAATTCATTGCTATACTGCAACATACGGTAGTATATAAACTGTAAACAACTAGTAAATTGGATTGTTGCTCGTTTTTTGTGATGTAGAATTGAAACTAATGTTATGATTATAAACATCTATCTTCGGTTGAATTGGGAGAAAGTATGAATAGATGTTCATCAAAGCAAAATGATCATTGAAGACAAAAACAGATTGTGTTCTTTTAAATCACTATTGAAAACTACCATGAGAATTTAGTATTTTTTTAATATTTTTTTTACATCTAAACTGAAAGATAATTCCAGGTGTTTGGGGACATGTGATATGAATAGAAACTTTCGGCACATGCTACTGAACCTATACATGTGCCATAGTGCTCAAACTGGGACTGATTATATACAAGTTGATTCCTGCATATTGCATGTTGAATGCTGTTTAGACTCTATGTATGGTTTACTCTGAGAATAAATATTGAAGCATGCATAACAATACTAGGTTTCATAGTTATGATTATGAATCATGCAAGTACCTTCAACGTAAAGTATAGCGCATGTAAAGTGATGAGATTTATGAATGTGGGCTGAGAGATGACTAATTTAACTTCAATCAATGATGTTGATGGCAAACAAAAATTAAACAGAAAACTGCATAAATAGATTAGCAAAGAAGACAACATTATACTAATTATTTGTAGAAGAGAAATGACCACAATTTTATCCACGTTATGCATATGCAATCATGTATTATTACAATGTGTTTGATAATTTATTTCTTTGAGCTCAGGCATTCCTTTGATCCATATTGTTTTAAAAGCACCAACAAATTCTTGGCATTTCTGTTTACAAAATGTACTAAAATGGAGTAAACTATTGAGGAGGTGTGTAAGAGCACAAGTATGGACATCAGTGACATTATAGATGGTAATTTATATAGGTTATACGTTTTTCTATCTGCTACCCATTAATCCATTAAAATATCTCACAACTTCATATATATGTATATATAATATATTTATATAGTATAGTGTTGAGGGTAAATGTTATCCTATCAAAAGTATAGCTAGTTAAATAATGAGCAACACTCAATTTGACCCCTGAAGAGGACTACAGCAAGAAGTTGAAGCGTCGGGTTAAGTTATAATTAACAATAATTATTAGCTGTTAAAACATGAAAATTTGCTACTATTAAAAATCAATTTGCAGTACTTAATGAGAACCTACAAATATTATTGCAAAAATTGGTATACACTTTCAATTATAAAACACAATGTTTGAGTTAGTTATGCAGTTATGGCTTACTGTGTTGGAGACACATATGAGTTAAAAATTTTGTGGTGGAATTGGTGGTGCGTCAATATCTGTTTCCCATTCTTCACATAGCATCCCTTAAAACAAGTAAGAGAAAATAAAGCAAGTAGACCGGTATTACAACTTTTTTCTGACAACTCATTATATAGCTATAATGACTTTTTATCTACATAATAATATATAAGTTGTCTTCTAGTGACAATATTTAACTAAATTCTTGAAGTACATAGATCAAATATCATCATAATTATTATTGGAAATTATCACTTTAATTAAAAAATAATTTGCATGGAGGCATTTAAATCTTATTTTATTTGGTAACTGTTACATTAAATTTAAATTGTAGCTCACAATCACCTTCAGATATAATATCCGCAATATTCTGAGATGATTCATGTTCTCCCATATTGTCCAGTGCATCAGTTACATTCTTCCAAGTAGGTGTGTCAGTTGATCTTAACCATTTGTCAAATAATTCACCTAGGCAATCAGAGTCAACTTCTTTGCACAGCTCTTGAATGCTTTTCAAGTCAACTGCTGAAACTTTCAAGTGTATTCCTATCTCTTGCCATTTAGGAGTCAGATGTCGTAAATTGATTAATAAATTGTCTAAATTCAAGGACTGACCTAAAAAAGGGATGATTGCAAAATAATTATAATAATGTGAAAAAATAACAACAGATAATTATTTATTTGTATATTCAAAAGGAGAGAACACTAATTTCTTGACATTATAACTGATTAATATGTGTGTGTATATCTGTGTGTAGTGTATGTGTGTCTGCAGGTCGATGTAATCTTTTTGCTAGTCTTTAGCTAAAATTGCTATTGCTACCACAGGGCAAAACTTGAATTTTCTGCAGTCACGTATTTAGGAAAGTTCATATTTTTCACCACCACTCCTATAGAAAACATGGTTAAATTCCATGCATTATAGGACATTTAGCCCTATCCTCTACCAAAAAAGTGGAGAAACATGAAATTTCCTTAAATACGTCACTACAGGAAATTCAAGTTTTTGCCCTCTGTACAATTTACAATAAACGTAAATTACTGTACATATTTGGTGCATAAATACTCTTTTGCATTGAAACATTCTAATCTGGACCTTTTTTGACATGTGACCTTCATGTGTGGACTGGTTTTCTTTTTTCCCCTTGTGTGTGTGGCTGGTCATATAATTCTGACATACATTATGTGCCTAGTGCTTTATCATGGTAATTGATAATCTCTTCATAATAGTTGTTATAACTACTAGTAATTACACTTTTCACAGGGAAAAAAATTGTATTAATACAGTCAGATATTCAGGAAATTTCATATTTTTACCACCTCTCCTGTAGAAAATAGGGCTAAATTCCCTGCATTATAGGACATTTAACCCTATCCTCTACCAAATAATGTAAAGATTTCCTAAATACGTGACTACAGGAATTCAAAAGTTTGTCCTGTGTTTGTCACACTACAACTTTAGCTATTAAGAACGATAAACCAAATGGGACTAATGAGATATACAGGAACAGATCTATTGCAGGACTAAAACTGGTAGCAGTCTACCTATTCATGCGGGCTACAGTGCTACTCGTAACTGGCCTTCACTTACTCCACAGTATCTAGTTTGTTGTTGTTTTTTTAAATACAGTTTTGTTATACGGTAATAATAACTGAAACCTTAAGATAACACAACAACAACATTAATACCTGGAAGATTAGTATCAGTTTCTCTCAATTTGTAGTCCAAACTCTTCTTTTTGCATTGGTTAGGGATAACATTAGTTTCTGTTTTGGTATCATATGAGCCTGCTGTATTACCGCTCACAACAGCATATTCAACCTATACGGTGAATATAGTGAAATGTGCAGACTTGTACATTATTTTATGCTTACATTTTTCTTTACTGTGGCCTTAGGACATCTTATGGATGTGTATTCATATTCCTCGATAGCCTATTCAGTAAAATTCATATTTAACTGATCAACATAAAAAAAATAATGCTTACTTCAATCTTTTGTGGTGCTTGAATATCAAGTTGTCCATATACTTCTCCTTCCAAATAAGGTGAAGCAAATTGTGATTGATTAGAAGAAATATTTAGTTGATTATATACACTACTACTGGTCTGTATATAATAAGCAATATAAACGATTTTTTAATAGCTAACCAGTACAATAAGGTAAATGTTTCTATTGTATCAACAATATGAACCTGTAGTAATTGTGAGCATAATATTTATAAGGCTCGAACATACTATTGGTATTAACAAATGACATTACTTTTAATATGAAATGAGATTCACCAAACACACAAACTACGGATCTCAATATTTACATCATTTTATTTGCTTATTTATTAAATTATTGAATTAAAAATTTTTTTTGGCTATTACTGTGTAAAACTTAGTAGCTAATAATGTTTATCATTTAACCACAAACACTTTTCATGCAGTCTATGTTTATACAATTATAATGAATGTATTATTTATATATTTTATATATTAAATACTAAGTGGTATAAAACAATTATTGCGTATATGTAGTGTGCAAACCTCGCTACTTTTGCCACTAGATGGAAACTGAAACTTGTCATAGTCTAAAGTTGTCTATAATATTCAACATAATTATTATTGCAGTAGTCGTAATAATATCATTTATACATAATTTGTTACCTGCACTTCCTTTTTATTTCTGTGACATACAAACATCAATTATTCTTTTGAATATTTTACATCTGCCGAGACTTACCTCATATTTTTACCTGTTAAAAATATTATGTATAGAATATTTAATTATACTTTAGCTATATTTTGATTCCCTAACCTGGATGCCTTCTTATGAATACAGTAGTCAATATTATGCCTAATATTATTAGTACAGCACTAAAGATGCAAGATGATAATATTATGGAAATAAGTAAAATATCAGCGCCAGGTGATTTCTTTTCAGGAGTGTTTGTAGCTGCAATAAATAGAGAATAACACACTATGCAGGTTTTATTGAATACTGCAATGATCTTACTTGTATTGGTTGAGTTGTCATTAAATAAAGCAGAATTTGGGTCCATTGCACTTGTAAAGGTGGACATGACAGAATTCGGAGGCTCGTGGTCATCTTATAAAATGTTAAGTAGTTCAATTAATTGTCATCAATCACATAAAATAAAAATTGAGCCACATAATTTTATTAGAAGAAGTAATTATGGACTTGACCTACTTGTTGAAGTCACATGTACTTCTTCAGCTTGAGTGTAGTTATAGTTTAATACATTTGGATTAAAATCAAAATACAATTTAACAGATATATTGTAGCTTTCAATGGGATGGGGAGTTGGTATTCTGAACTGAAAATTGAAGTTATCTACAGTAACAGTGTTTCCACAACATTCACTGGTGATATTCATAAAATAATTTATTTCATATTGAAGAATTATTTCCATAAAAGTGTTTTTATATCTCAATCGTGATATGCTGCCATTTTGTGTATAAATGTGTACAGTATAATTATAATCATGATCAGTTGATCCATTCAAACAAAGAGATAAACTGGAATCGTTTTGGAGTAAATAGAAATCTTGAGAACCTAGAGAACAATCTAGACAAGCAATATTCTTTTATTATTACAAACCTTTTACTAAGAAGGCCACTTACTTTTAGTTGTAACTTGGATAGTTTTAGAGGGAAAATTCACAAAATTCTTGCATTCTATAGTAGCCTCTGGGTATTTACCAGAAATCACATACTGTAAACAAGATTTCAAATAAAGTGGGTGTGTAGAATAATTCAGTAGAGTTGTAGTAACCGATTGTATTATACTGAAAGTATGTGGAACATTCAATTGGTCATCTGAAAAGAGATCAACTGAATACATTTTTTTTTCAGTGATATAATTGGATTGCCACACCCACTCCATATCATTGTTTGTAGTACTGCATAGAACTGAGATCACATCACCTGGACACTTGTCAGTGATAGAACTGTTCACAGACAACTCAAATGTACAATCTATACATTAAAATGCATGACCATTGTTAAAAATGTAAAAACAATTTTTAAAAAACATTGTTCTTCACAAAAATATCTGTATCAAGTGAACATCAAAATCTTATTTTTTTGATCTTACAGTATTACTAGTATCTGTAATATTTAATCTAAGTGAAGCTTTAAAATTAATGTTAATGAGCATAAATAAGGAAAAAAAACATCTATCTATCATGTTCCTAAATTATTCTCAAATTTAAATAGGTCTATGCTTAAATGCTTATGGTATTTATGATCAGCTAAACTGGAAATTATAAGTATGATTTCATTTGTACTTCATACACTATTATACCCACTATTGAACAAGGAACAATATTTTTGAAAATTTATTTCAATAACATTTTTTTAACCTTTTTTCTTCATAAATTTTCTATTCTGGTAAAAAAAATCAAAACAAGATATATTAAGTGAGTACAAAGATAAAATCACTGTGCTTTTTGCAGATTCATTGGAAATACATGAGAATAACATTATTATAAGCTTTTGTAAGTTTGCAAAAAAAATTATTTCCCACTTCAAATAAATGGTTTCCTAAAAATGTGGGGGGGAAACCAACGATAAGAAGTCAGTAGGATTTTAAATTGCTGTAGCGAGTCATTCTGGCGGTATACACTAGTACATTAAGATAATAATAATTATAGCTAATGACACGCTAGCTAATTACAAGTTAGCCAATTCTGTACCTTCGGGAAGCAAATTTACGAAGACAAACAGTAGTAGAGCACCTTTTAAACCCATCGCAACGAAGTCTCGGAGGCAAGTGAGAGAATTTATTAAACATATAGGTTAAAAAGAAGCGCTAGGAGGATAAAAAGAATAACCCGCGGGGGGAGGGGGCGGGGGCAGCGAGCTGGGCATCCGGAGTCAGAGGGCTACATTATTTCCATTGGATCTGTCTTGAATCTGTTTTCCTATGAAGGGGTTAGCGAGATATGCTCTTTTCTTTAATGCTTATCATTTTGCTCATGGACACAACTATAAAAATCTTTATACACATGATTAATCTGAATCCATGTATGACCACAGTATATATGTAATTAATCAATATTGTATGGATATAGTGCTTGCAGTTAGAAAATATATACAGGTTAGTATATACTACTTGTAAGAGGTCAATTGTCAGGCCTAGGCTGTGGCTCTTGATCTCACACACCTGGGGCTTATGACTTCACTGCCACCAAGTTCTTCCCCTTAATTGTCCTCACTAAATCTCCCCAGCAGACTGGCTCCCTCCGCTTAGGTTAGGATTAGACTCATAAGGAACAGTACAACGAGTTGCACAGTAAAAGAAAGGGCTGGGCAGGTGCATAACCCTTAATCACCAAACTCAAACATGAAGCCATGCCTACCAGCCACGATGCACAACATCTAAATAATAGACAAAGATTACTCTAATAAAGTCCATTTAATAATTAGTTAGCTACTATGAATAATATCCAAAATATAGTTCTGGTTCAGGCAACTCGGTGCCCTTAATTAACTGTGTCTGTGTGGGCGCCTCTGCAACATCCAACTCGTCCTCTTTTGCTTACTATTGCTAGCTTCTTCATGTGATGGGCTATGTCCACACTACCAGCTTTGGCAAATGTTTCTGTTACAAATAGTGTTATGTAGTCAACTCGGCTTTAACATGGTGCTGTTCTGAAAATCGAGTCTGATTTTGACAAAAAGCAACAACAGAATACATTTATGTTCTGTTTTCTACTTGTATAACTGCATGTATAAGCATTGTGTTTGAGTACCATCCAGAGTGTAATGCTTACACCCAAGCTATCCAACACACACTGCTAGTGTCAAAAAAAACAACAGATGGTGGGAATCTTACAGTAGTTCTAATAACAGGAAGGAAGGAATTCAAGGGGAAGGAAGTTGGGGTGGGAGGGGTGGGAGGGGGGGGGGCATGTGTGTTGGATGCCCATCTTCCCACTCCTTCACCTGGAAATATTATGTTCATATCACTAATAAATAATAGTGCCACCAGATAACAGG
>WLWI01004888.1_pt1 | contig 11242 bp, 6 predicted proteins | sample 6701501 | NCBI WGS metagenome assembly WLWI01 (sample SAMN12718690, study PRJNA515312) | sponge metagenome | isolation source: marine sponge | host: Mycale hentscheli | place: New Zealand: South Island, Marlborough, Capsize Point | collected 2014-11-01
ATAAAACCATAATATTTCGGCTTGTGGAGCCTTCTAGTGGTTACTGAACTGAATGAGGGTGACTGAACAAGGAACTTTGTATAAACAGATGATACAGAACATGAGATCATTGTGTGGTGGGGCACAGTCCCTGGGAATGTTAGTTGGTGTTGGACAATTTCTGTGACATGTGAGTTGTACTTGGGAGGTGTGAAGGTGTAGTCATAATTGAATTAGTGGCCTCTCCAGAATGACTGCCACTAAAATTATGACTACACATTCACACCTCCCAAGTATAACTCACACGTCACAGAAATTGTCCAACACCAACTAACATTCCCAGGGGCTGTGCCCCACCACACAATAATCTCATGTTCTGTATCATCTGTTTATACAAAGTTCCTTCAGTCAGCCTCATTCAGTTCAGTAACCACTAGAAGGCTCCACAAGCCGAAATATTATGGTTTTATTCTACTGAAATAAATTCTCTGAAACTAGCTACACCTGGCTAGCTATCAGGGTAGCTAGTTCTATTAAATAGTCTAGCTGTCTGTAATATCGCCGTTTTTTTTCTTTTTTCGCTACAATAATTGTATTGGGCGCGCAAATAAAAACATTTGCGGGTATCGACGATTATATTGACCAAAGTTTTTTGTAAGACATATTTTTGTAAAGGAATGTATTTATCTGGATGGCACCCCTTCTAATATTGCTGTACATACCACCTTCAACAAAAACTGTGCTAAGTTTCATGCTTTGGTCCACTCTGTCACAATATTGCATCAAAAGTACAATTTCCCACCGAACTATGTCTCTGGATTTTGGAGATTACTGAAAATTAACTGTTGATATAGATATGAACTTACTCAGAATCACTTAGGTACAGCTAAAGTGGGTTATGCCCCCTATCGTCACATCATAATCACGTGAGCAAATGATTTCTTACTACCGCTCATGGTAGTTTTTCTTTATGCTGGGAAGTTGGCTGAGTGCTGGAAGTAGAGTTTTGAGTTGAAAATATATACCGGTGAGTGTCTCTGGCCTGTTTAGCTCCTCTTTTGAAGATTATGTTTACATCTACCATTTTAAAATTTAAAATTGAATTAGCTTTGTGGCAGTTGCTGAATCACTATAGAGAGTTGTGATGTAAATGCTTTAATGATTGTCCTCGAGCTGTATTGTTGATGCCTGATTAGAATAGCCAATAAGCTATTCATTGTCTGAGATGATTTTGTAATAGCTAACTGGTGTATAGTGACGCTGAGGGTTCGCACCTTTAATGCTTCATTAAACATTGCATTCGACAGTTAAGAAGAACAGAAGACACCACTGCAAATACATAGCAGGCCTGCAATCTTTATCCAAATATCATCAATCACATGTGCTACTAATATATGGTCCATATATACTGAAAATCAGATCAAATTTATACACTCCTGATTGTATTTCTTTGCATACTGATTCACCCACTGTGTTTATTCTATCACATGAAATTAATGTTTTGAACTTTTAAGCATCCAATTAATTGTAATGGAACTAAAATAACAAAATCACAGAATAGATTGTAGAAATGATTTCTATGCTAAATGTTCTACCTAAAATTGTGGATCATAAGTTCATAGTTCATCACAGTGAACAAGAATGGTGGTATGTAGCTAGTCAGTCTTTAAAGTGATAGCCATTATTAACAACACTTTAGTAATTCTTGACCATCCTTTTTTTATTCTTCAAAACCTTACGGATGACTATACTATGCGGAAATGAAAATATTTGGATGAAATTATGTATGTAATGAGTGGAATATGAATTAAACAACAATGTCTCCATTATTTCTGAACTATAATTATACAATATTGAATGATTTGATCATTTCACTATGTAAAGAAACTTACCTTGCCACAGGCACGACAGTGGTGACGTCTGTTATTCTTGGCTGTCTTAAATTCTGTTATAAAGATTTTCAGGCAGAGTTGACACACATCAGACGCACTGTTAGGTACCCATGTGGGCTTCAAAAATCCAAATGTTGGAGTCTATTAAGAAAGACATTTCATGTTTGTAATCACATTTAAATGATTCTAGACTATTGGCTGTTTAAATAAACATGAATGAATTTAGTGAGCTTTTGACTAACTTACTGTCTTTGGGAAGTCCTCAGCATTGTCAAAGGTTACTGTGGTCAAATATTATACTCTAATTTTAAATTACACTGAGTTGTTATGTATTACTTGTAGCTTGTGCCAAGTGTTGGACTTGTCTGTCTGCATGGGCTACTTCTTCCGAGTATTGTTTTTGGGCTTCACTCATGAGCTGCAATAGTTCATTATTTATATACTCAACCATTAATCACATTAAATATTTTCTGTCAATTCTTATGAGTAGAATTATTCTTGCATCCATTGCATGAGAGAACACTCAATCATTGTTTGGGCTAATACTCTTATCTACGATGTTTGATTGCACAGTGATCAACATTATAAAAAGAAATTTTAAATAAATAAGTTTGAGTAAAAAAATTGATTATACTTTCTCATAAAGAGAGTTTTAAAAAAATGCTTGAATGATTGTGCTGTAACCTTGATAGCTAAGAGTTGCTGAACACTAGTATGAGATGTAGACAGCTGTCTTCAAGATGAATAACTTCAGAAGGTACCAAGGAGCATGGTGTTCTATCAATTGCTTATATAATGCTGGAGTCTTGGATATTTTCTGCTGCTGTACTTCTGATATATACATGAGAAGAAGACTACTTTTACCTGTCGGATCCTAACGCTACTGCTGAATGTATATTTAGCTAGTGCATTAAAATAGCCCATAGGAGGAGTTGTGTGTGAGATGAAGGAAGGGAGGGAACTGTTTGATTCTATACAACTTATAGCTTCCTTATCAAGTTCACCACTTTCTTATTTCTTTGTTGAAGGTCTCCACACCACTAAATACAATTACTATGTATCACAACCCTACCACAATATTTTTATAGGAGCAAAACTTGTGGTCATTTCATGCAATTTTTATTGGTCTATAATTATATAGTTCTGAACAACTGATGTTCCTTTATAATTCACTACTCTATGAAATGAAAATTTTGAATAGCATAAAATATCATATCAAACCAGTGTCATGTCAACCACCTTAAACATACATCGTGAAGCTACTCTGGACCATTAGCTACAGCTTAGGTGCACAAACTTCCACATCCCTTATTTAAACAGTAAACAGTATAAACATAGCAATATGACAGTTTGTTGACTACAAGATCAGGTGATCCTTTAATAATTATGATTGTGGATAAAAGAAATGGTCTTGTAATTAACTACTACTCTAAGCTAGCACTTCACTGTTTATACAAGAAATCAAGGGTTAAAATTTTTGTGTCAAATAATAAAGAAATTAGACCGTCACTGTATGCAACAGCCATTTGGATTATTTTTTCTTTGCATTCATGTGTACTGTATAATTGATCAATACTGGGTGCTTGATCAGAATCATATACTATCTGGTAGATGATACATTAAAGGAACAGTATACATGTATATGGCATCCATAAAAAAAAAGCGGTAAGAACTGCAGTCTAAGCAAAATATTCTGTTTAGAGATGTGTTCTATACTTTAAGCATAGGAGTAGTAGTGGTAAGAGGCCATGATGATACAAATCTTTTCTCCAAGATCAGTAATGTAGGCTTGTGTGCTAGCATGAAATTCCATGATTGGGTTGACTGACTCAGCAAACATCAATGCATTGCTTACAATAGCTTTAGACACAATAGTGTAAAGCCAGAAAAATCCAGGTGCCTCAAAACTTAGGAACAGAAGAATCTAGGAAGTTAATAAAATTTAAGTTAATTCGACTTAACTTTTTTGTTTGTTTGTTTTAGATTTAGCTTAGACTATTTACTTCAAGTGGGAACAAACATGTTTAATTAAAAATTTCACATTTATTAGGGATCTATTAATATTAGCTATGTCAAATACATGGTGATATAGCTACTATGAACATTGATCAACTAACCACTTTTGTTTTGGGTTCTTTGGCATAAACTAAATTTGTCGACTTGGAATATTCATAGGTGAGACATGACCTCCCCTCTTTCATAACTCTGGCAGTAGCTATAATGTTGCCTTTGAACCTATTATTATCTAGCTTCCTGACACTGTAATCTACAAATGTGAGTAAAACTGACTGTCCAAAGAAAGTCCTTTCTATACATCCCAAATGGCTATTTTGATTTGGCACCACACAGTGCTCTCAAACAGGTTCTACGGACTACTATATATTTGATCGTTTTGTTGCTGTTATGATTTTTGGTTAATATATGACATCCTAGAATAGACACTTTGAAATACAACATTCTGAGAACTCTAGGCTTTGCAAACTAGCAAACAAAAATAAAATGGCACGCTACTCTGAGACACTCAAAAAGAGAAGACTCTCTTTATTTCAACTAGTCTACAACAACATACCTTCTGCTTTTCCTTTCTCTTGCCATCCAAACCCTCTACAGACCTTTTAATAATAATCACTAAATAAAAACTTGGAGGCTGCCGCTAAATAGCTTGTTATAGTGAAACTACTTACATAATGGCCGATATACGCAGCAGGTCCGAATGAGTTGTCCTGCACCGTCAGTGTTATTTTATGGTTCGCACGGAGTATCTCTAGCCTGACCCTTTACCTACCGCTATGCTGGGAATACGTCCTGGCTGTTCGAGTGGTTGTAACGGGAGCAACTAGCGAGCGCTAAAGCGAAAGCAACTTCATCATTCGAGGCTAAATCAGTATAATGAGCAATCAGGTAGTATAATTAGTAGCTACCGCAGCTCCCCACTCAAAATAGACTTCACTGCATCCTGACAAAATATTCTTAGTAAAATTTGAGCAAAGTGGGTCACCAAAACGGGGAAGCAATTCTGTGACCATAGCAGGAAAAGAAAACTCGAAGTGGTGCAATTCAGTTTAGGAAATGAGCAAATTTCCATAAGGAAGCTCCATCCTGAAGTAGCTATCCACCAGCATCTCTGATATGTACTTGTAGGCTGACATCTCTAATTTGACTGATTTACTCAGCAGCATAATCTTTATAAAAAAATACTTGGAAACAGCTAATGTAACAGAACTTTGTCAATCAATTTTTTTTTTATTTAAGAAAATTATTCCTATGGAAAACATTGAAATGAATGAAAAAAAGAAGGAATATGTCATTGGAAAATACTTTCATCAAAAGGGCACATTTCCTCTGAGGAATTCTATTTTGCAGACATAAATATCAAACCCAGTGAGCCTCCCTCTTTGAAATTTTTGGCAATGGGCCTGTTTTCCACCTTCTTACAGTGGATAACTATATATTCTCTCAACATGCACACACTTATAACATATGCACTTTTTGTGTAGCTCACCATGACAATGAATTTTATTCTATCAATCATTTATTTTTAGTAGAGAGTTGCTATTGGAGAATGCTTTTATTAAAGATGCAAGGTAGCAAAACATATACAATTTTATACGCACCTCCAAAGACGTGAAAAAGTGAACTGTTAAATAAGTGTTTCTTATTGCCTAGAGCCACATAATTAGGTATCACCACTCCATTCAGTCTGTATCGGATATACATTCTTGTTGGGCCTTTGGACCTGTCTTGTAAATCCTGTAATAACCTCCACCTCTTACCTATACATATTTACATGCAGGGATGATATGTATGCCCTTTCATGCTTTCAGTTCCTTATAATCATAATAAATCCGACTCCAGTAATCTGAAGGGATGTCTTCAACTGTCTTCCATGTACACCAAGTGGGACTTTTACTGTACTGCATGGGGAAAGGATATGAAGCATGTCACAGAAAAACACACACAAAAAAAAATTTGATTGGGTAATTTAAATCTTTCTCCAACTAAATGATGAAAGATGTGTTAGTGTACAAGCTGCACTCATGACTCTTGACTGCACTGTGAATTGAATGTGTTATGTTTGTTTGTTTTTTATTTTGTTCATGATGGATAGTTATTATGTTATAATCACATGAATTACTCCCTCTTTGTGAATGGTAATGTCATACCCACTGATTACTCAAGTTGAACTATCTGGTGCGTAAGTAGAGTGGGATCGTGTATTGGTGAGCGGGTAGATTACGCCCCGGACACGAAGATCTGAAAATAGTTTAACAGAAGTATTTAATTAATGGCAAAAGAAAAGACTGTGATATTTTTTCCATTGAAAGGTTAAAAGCACCAGCTGGACAGTGCAGTGTATTTAATAGTCCTCATGAGTGATGATCTGTTGGGTGAGTGTCCAGGAAACTGAAATTGCCCCTCATCTGTGGAGCATGACAAATTTGCCAAGTTTATGGAGAGCAACAAAGCTCTAGCAACTACAGTTTTGGCCATCAATCTTTCCCTGCTCTATTTAAATACATTGAAGGCCTGGTAGATCTAGCGGTGGTTTGGAAGAAGCAGCCTGGTAATGTCTGAAGAAAAACCTGGGCAAACAAGCTCAGTCTTACGAGAAAAAAAATTTGTTCTCTTTGAAATTCAGTGATGTTGGGTCTATGAATGAGTATTTTAAGTGTATGACAGAGATCTTCAGTGAGTTGGCATTATAAAGTATTCAAAGGCAAGGTGGTCCATCTTCTAGCAGGATTACCTGAAATCTATCTGGAGATAAAAGTAAAAACTAAATAGTAGAGCAGAGAGGCCATTGCTGGTTGATAATGCACTCTTGGCAAAGTCCAGGAATGACTGGATTGTAACTTCTGGAGCTCCAGTGATATGTGCAACAATCCTGGAATGTTTACAGAACAAAAACACGCCCAAAATAGAAATTTGCTACATGTCCCCATACTATAGGAAAGCTACATATCCTACACCAAATTTCATCATACAGTTATGAAGTTCACCTCTATCCTATGTTGGATAGATGTAGGATATATACATTTCCTTCAGTGTGGGACATGTAAGAAACTTCAATATGACAAAGTTACAACAAAAAGAAAGTCTTGGCTAAGGTACATTATTGTTAGGCAATTATATACTGGAGGCCATAAACCAGTACCCCTGTTCATTGATGGTACACTCCTCCTTACTTGCCAAGACTCTGAGTAACATCTCTTGTGCAGTTCTTGCTGGTGATCCACTACTATTTCAGCATTCTCCCAATCTATGTGGTGATGTTGTTGAATTGCATGTTGAGCAACTGCAGATGTGTTGATGTCTAGCAATTTCAATACTCGTTGATGTTCTTTTAATTTAAGTTCTAGCGTCTATCCAGTTTGGCCTAAAACCAAACTGGACGGATGCTAGAGCATAGGTTAATAGTGGATTATACAAATGCCAACCTTATTTGAACCGTTTTCATGACACCCTAATCATGCCCAAACCACACCCACATTTGTAGTAAAATGGTCAGTCTAGGGTACTACTCTGGTTAATTTCTAAGAAAATCGCTAATGTTTTAGTAAATTCTTATTACATGCAATGGGAGTAGTACCTATAAAGAATTAGCAGATGTGTGTATGAGTACGTGTGAATCATGTTAAAACTATATAGCTAGTTGCTAACTCCTCTAGTATGGTTACATGAGCCTACTTTGTTTTGTCTGGACAGGTATATGTGCATTTGGTATGTTAATAGCAATTTTTTTCTCTTTCTAACAGCCAATGTTGTTAATTATAACTTAAGATTGTTGATTATAACTTAACAGTTAAGTTATAATTAATAATATTGGCTGTTAGAAAGTAAAAAATAGCTATTTATACACCAAATGCACATATACCTGTCCATTAGTTAATTATAACTTGACTGGGCACACATGGTAGTTAGTAGCAACAGCTAGCTCCTAATTCGTGATTAGCAGCTAATTTTTGTGGGGATCATAGGCTTTGACTGTCCTTTAATCTAAGTACACACCTTAATATATGGAATGTGTCTTTCATCCTTGATAGGTCCATTGTTTGTTCTTGAAAAATCTTGCTATTCCTATTCACATGTAATTTATTTTGAATTGAACTCCCGTTGTGCTTATAATTAGACTGTACGTCATTCAATTATCACCAATTGTAAAAAAATGCTGTCATAACACAATTTTATTGATGAACGACTCAATATGTGCAAGAGATTAACTGTAGCTACTTCATAAAATTCCAATTAATATTGGTGTTGTCTGGCTTCAGACTTAATAATCAGGAAATGATGGTTAATGGGTATGGTGTGTTCTTGAAGCATTATTTGACAAGTTGGAATCTATCGGGGATGCATGTGCCCAAAGAATTTTGAAGACAGAGCCTCATAAAGTCACAGGTGCAATTGGGAGGAGTAGTCGAGCAATAGTGATTATGTGAGATTTAGGTTCGTCCTCTGTGCCCAAGAGTATATTTCTGACATACCGTATTAATGACTCCATCCCTAACTTTTACAACAACATTTTATGGGAGTTCAGAGCAGGTTCCACACTATTGTTATTATTATTATTATTACAATGAACAGGTGCAATTGCATCTACTATAAGATTCAATGCGTATGTCTGAATAAACTAGCGTAACCTCTGTGAGTATGTGATAGACTTTAATGGTAGTAATCTAGACCTTTATAGTCACTAGTAGTAACAAACATGTTTTTGTGAGTATAATAGACTTTAATGGCATAAGCTGTAGATGCAATTCTGGCATGTGTGAACTTTACTACACTTATAATAACTGAGCGTACATTTTGGAGTAAGACAGATTTAAAAGGCTGTTACTTTGTAGTATTTCCACACATGCAAGTTTCTGACATGTTTCCTCATCTAGTGCATATTCGATTAATTAGTAATATACTTTATGAAGACTTCAAAAGAGCCATCAGGACACAACATATATGAATATTATGGGGTCCAATCATCTAGACTAATGTTAATACTACAAATGCTAGCAGCTTAGCTTGTGCAATTATTACACATGAGCTCACTGTATAAAATATAGTTTAGCCGGAACAGTACACTATAATGTGTAGTGTAATCATAATTTTAGTGATTATATTTTGAAGTAAAGCTTAAATAGTTACACTGTGAGGTTCCCTGGCTGGGAGTGTCTTTGGGTTCCATTTTCCTATTATAATGTCTCAAAAAAGTTTAAATTCCTTAGTTATGTTATTGAAGTAAGTGTCACCATGAACTAATACACTTTGTATATAATGTTAATTGTGAACAAAAACTCTCCATTTTAATTATGAACCTTTGTACAACCGGCGATATTTCAACACATATGAAGAGTAATCTGCACTTAATACAAGTGTTAAAGAAATGAGAGATAAGGGACTATTCACTACATAGAGGGAAATTAGCTAATACGCTATAAATTAAACAAATTAATGATTCAGCAATTTCCCCCAGTATTTGGCACTACATATGGTTACAGGAAGTGCTATAAAAGTAGGTAGTAGGTGACATGCTGAGCCATTGGCATACAGTGTGCATACCTCACCATGAAACTATCTACATTATTGCTCTCTTTGATACCTCTCACCTTACTCCATGAAGCTGTCTCCACTCACCTCCAGACATGTGAGTGTCATGAAATTAGAGACTTGGTCAACATTACAGTCCAGGAGGCTGTGGCTGGACTAGAAGACAGACTGACTAGACTTCTTAACACCAGTAGCACAGACAGCAGCACACTTGAGACTAGACTTACCACCACAATGAAGCAACTCCTTAAACCAATAAAGCAGCAACTGGACTATCATCTTCCTCCACCTTCGCTGGGAACCAAAGATAAACCAGCTAACTCATGCATAGACCTGCACAAGACAAATCCTAAAGCTTCTTCTGGCTACTACTGGATCAAACAGTCTTCTGGGTCTCCTGTGAGAATTTACTGCAGTATGAGTGGAACCTGTGGCAATGAGACAGGAGGGTGGATGAGAGTGGCTAACATAGATATGAGGAACACAAGTCAATCCTGTCCCAGTGGACTCACCTTGGTCTCCTCTCCTAAACGAGTTTGTGATATTACATCAACTGGATGTGTGAATAAAATATTTAGTGTGCAAGGATTTCAGTACAGTAAGGTTTGTGGGAAGATCATTGGTTATCACAAACGTGTTCCTATTGCTTTTAATTATGGAGGTAGTTGTAGTGTAAATTAAACAATAAATTAACAAAAATGCATAAACAAATAATAATGAAACAAGGAAATACATGACTAAGTAATAACAGCTGTTGAACAAAGTTTAGCTATAGATGTGAACAGATGGAAACACAAGCCTCATTATTTAACATTTGAAATTTCTGACATCATGAAATTTCAGCTACAGTACATGTTTCATGTTCCATGAAATAGCTATGGAAATTCCAAATTTCATGTTTTCATGAATTATTTCAGGAATATTACATTTCATGGAATTACATTACCAGGGCATATCATATTTCATGCACATCATGAAACTAAGAGTAGAATGTGAAATTCCTGTACCTGATAGTTCATTTGTAACTCATGAAAGTCAAGCCTGACATTTCATATTAATTTCTGACTCAAACTGTACTCAGGAAATGCCACTTTTTTTGTAGAAAATAATATAGCAATGGCTAATTTAATAAAAATTGGAGAAGACAGTTCGTTCAACCGTGGAATGTTTGACCGTAAAGAAACAGTTAGTCTGACACACTACCAGATTCTCACAGGCTCAAAAACATGTTTTACTGCTTCTACAATGCTTATTGAGAAAGCTAAGCCATCTAAAAAGCTTCTGTCACCGAGGTAACTTTTAGCTATACAATTTTTTATAGAGACCACGGTAAAATTTGTGACCGACCTAGCTAAGCATAAACGCAAAAGTTGTGAAAAACTCTCGAATCTACCTGGTCTGTAAACATTTTTAGTAAAGCTCTGGGAACATGTATTTCAAATTTTAAGCAACTAACTAATCGTTAAGTGTCCCTAAAAAAAATCGAAGAAGCCTATCTTGGAACGCTTTAAAGCATCTATCGAAGGAAAGGGTTAGCTATGTATAAGTGTTGATCATGTTACAACTATACACCTAGTTGTTAACTTTCTAGTATGTTTGCATGTGCCTACTTTGTTGCATCTGGACTGGTGTAAGCGTATTTGGTGTGTATGTGTGTAACTTTATTTTTTTTATTATATCTCCTTTTTCAATTGGTACTATAATGAATAAGATAACAATAATGAAACTAATCTCAGTGGAAGAAAGCCAGTGCTATAAAGAATTGGTTAACTGGGCACACATGTAGTTAGTAGTCACAAGTAGCTCTATATTCAAGATCAGCAGCTAAT
>WLWI01004890.1_pt1 | contig 11240 bp, 8 predicted proteins | sample 6701501 | NCBI WGS metagenome assembly WLWI01 (sample SAMN12718690, study PRJNA515312) | sponge metagenome | isolation source: marine sponge | host: Mycale hentscheli | place: New Zealand: South Island, Marlborough, Capsize Point | collected 2014-11-01
AGTTCTTAAAATTGTATTAAATAAGCCTAACGAAGGGAACGGTTAGGTGATATATAGCGGGAATGGCTAAAGCTACGACGATAAAACTTGGAGAGCTTAATATCTGCTTGCCGAGGAGTGTGTAAGTACAAAAAAAAATTTTTCGTCGGGACCGCATTGTGCCCGATTTTCCTGTAGACGGTCACATATATATATCATGTACATATGTGTGAGTGTAGTGAGCATCAGTTAGATATTTGCAATATTCAAAGCATGCATGTTTTACGTCTCAGGTTTCAATAATTAATACCTTTCAAATTATTATTGAATTTTGTGTAGTTTTGTAATTTTTTTCTTTTTAAATATGTTCACCTTTGTTCTGCTGACCCACACCACACCCACTAATTATATACATATAAGGTTGATTCACTCCACCATCACTCACACACTAAAACTGTCTGGTTGAAACAATGAATATACTGTTATTTGTTAGTAACCTGGTTTTTCTGGTTTGGTTTATTCCTCCATTTTAATAATTGTTAAAAATATTTGGTATGGGCATGTTCCAGGTGCGATGAGGTGTTGTTTTCGTTAGCTAAGGTAACACTACCATAGTTTCATTTTGATGGCAGGAGTAATAGCAAGAAGATAGAGTTAATCTCACCCTGAGGCTACTATACATAGTTTCCTGTTTTTGACTTGCTTTTTTAATTGATTGTTGTTACCAGATGAGTTTGTTTACATGTGGTTGTTATGGTGTGGGCACGGTATCCCTATCCACTAGTAGGTGAGGTCGGAGCCCACAGAGAGAAAGGGCAATTACAAACCAGACTGTGAAGGCCACATTTGTGACTCGTGGCATGTTTCATGTAACCATCTGAAATTACTGAACTACAGATTGGGTGCCACTCATTTTTTGGGTGACTGACCTTTGGCCTTTGCTGTGCTAGACGAAACTGTTAGGTTGCTTGATGTTGGGTTCTGGAACAGTCGGACTGATGGGGTGCTGGTAGCTTTTGATCTCGGTTAAACACTTCATGCTGGTTAGGCAGGGAGGTTGGGTAGTGTTCTTGAAGATGTGAAGTTAATGATGTTCGTGTGTTTGTTGAGCGGGCAGCACCAGTGTGCCTGTGTAGGCCTAGTTTCAATGTCATAGTCTATTGGCCTATTATTTTAAACGTCATCCGTTTCTGGTGTCTTGCTAAAATATCCACTTTCCTGCTGGTAAAGATATACTGGATTCTTCTAATTACATAAGTAAGATCATCTCAAAAATGGTGTTGAGGATATGGCACTTGTACAAATGGAGGATTCATTTACAGAGAACTGTACCACCAATAGAAGATGAATATGGGGTATGATATACATTGGGTTGATAATGTGACAGTATTTGACAGAGAGCTTGAATGATAAGAGTGATGTTGTCTAGGTTTAGTTCACTGGGGTATATATACTTGTCCTGTCTCCCCACAATTATAGCATGTTGCTTCCCTTCTCACTGTGCTCTTTATTTATTGGAGTAAGCATTTGAACTTTTTTTAAATCTTGTTACACAATGTCACAGCTTGTCACAGACCTAAGCTTCATTTCTTGTTGACTGTATTAATTGTAAGTAAACAGCAACTAAGGTCGCTTGTTTCTGTCATACTAGGAACAAAATTTTCAGGCTTAAAAATGTAGCACAAGGAGTACAAGCAATTGGTCAGTTTGTGTTTCACTTCCTTATTGCTAACATAATCAGTGTACTGCTAGAAGGGAGGTTGATGTTATCCAGTACAAAGGCTTGGATTCTTCTGTAGTTATATTACAAGCTTAACAACGAAGTCACGGCATGTATAGGCTCATGTTGTTTCCATGTATGTGGCATATGTATGTGATGAACTCTTAGTGCACATGTGGGGCACGAGGACCTTTGTAATTTAAGAAACTCTGACCCAGAAAAACAAACAAAGGTCCGAAATGAATGAATTAATAAATCGAAAGAAAGATGATCGCTTCTCCTATGCTAATGTATTAGTGTGTTCAAATGCTATCCAGGAATGTCAACTATGTTTAGTTTGATATGCCAGTTGTATTGCCTGGCATCAGGAATTTTGAAAGTTTAGCATCATCAGGCAAAACCCTTGAAGGCAGGTTTAGTTTTACCATATGTTTAAAAGAAAATGACAAGTATCTAGTTATAGGCACATGTGCACTCGCCTATTTGAGCAATCACAATCTCATGTACACACACATACTCGAAGTATGTAAATACAATGTAACGAGTAATTGGGTCATGTTGGAAGAACTCCTTTGAGACTTGAGACTTGCCACTTCCTGTGCTACAAAGAAGCACACCCACCAAGTAAGGGAAGGGGATAGGCTGACTGTGGATAGACTAGGTGCCATATTGGGTCATGACACAGAGCTGCTAGTGTGGCAGTACCTCCGCAGACTTTGGGATGCTGATGTGGTTGTTTGTATATGTAATTGTCTAACTAAGTTAATGTTGGGTACTTGGCAACGGACACTTATTGTACATTTTGCCCAGGAGTGGAATCTGTATTTGTGTTGCCCGAAGTATTTGAATGGGGTGTGTTTACTTAGCAACAGCTGAGCGGGCACTCAGGCTATCTCTGCGGGTACAAGCTTTACTTAGGAACCTGTGGTTTAAATGTTTGAATGTTTGAATTTGAAAAGCAGCTGGGGGGTTTAAGTAAAACCACATTATGCTATTAAAAAGCTGTGGCCTGTGGTCACACCTTCTAAAGCAGAGAGTATATGTATAAGCTGAATAGGAATCCATGGATTGTGTTCAATTAATCTGGTCTTATATCTCTGAAGCCACATTGAAGCTAAGTGCTTTATGTGGAAGTCATAGTTATTGGTGCAGCCATAAGACTTTAGTGGTAATGAATGAGGTAGTAGTGATCCACTTGTGGTGGTTCGAACATGTGAGAGAGTTTATACCCATCAGTTTAACATGCATACATATTTAATTAGTTTGTGGGTTACATCAAACAGACTGCATGTATGGAATTACACCACGTGCAACACTTACAAGTTATGTTTTCTTTAAACTGATTTCTGGTACATGGGAAGATGTGAAGTATGAACATCCTTAGTCAGTGTTGGCACGTCTCTTCTTAGTATTTTTTTTTTTTGCTTGCTTAAATTAAATAAACTACTGCACATGTGCTAGATTTAGTCAGTTCATCTGCCCATAACCCAGCCACAAAGGCTACTGTGGTAGAGCCAACTGCGCTGGGGATAATTGGAACTACCTAAACTATCTGATTGAGGTGATAACGACGGGAGTAGCTGATTATCCCTGATAGACGATCAAGTGATGATATAATATTAGAGTGTGAAAGATAGTTTTTAGAATGAACAACAGTAAAACAACTGAAAGGTAACGATAACAACAACGGGTAATAACTACAATAACGCACACGCACGAACAAAAAACGGAAAACTTGACATGCGCATAACTAAATAAATGTTCGATATGATAATGTTCGATATGAATAATGTTTGGAGAATGAACCGGTACTATTCCATGTCCAGACCTTGCTTGTGGGGCTGGACCAGATGTCCATAGAAGATGTCCATAGAAGTACTGACACAATTATAATAACTACTGTCACTACTACACTCCTGTGTTGTGTTTATTATATTGGATTATTGTTTTGTGATCGTGTGTTTGTATTTGCGTGTGATATGCTCGTGTGTGTGTGTGTGTGTGTGTGTGCATGGAGTTGTTTAGACTTTGTTACCATGGTAATGGTGAGAGCATGGCAAGGTATTAATGGAGGTTTCTCATGAGAAATAGCTGGTTCTCCTCCTCCCTTCCGGGTTCCTCCCCCCTCCTATCTTCTTCCCAACCTATTGTACTTTTCTCATACCCAACTGAATAGCACTACTGGTACTCCATGTTTACGCCGTAGTGATGAGGGATGGGAGATTTGGAGGAAACAGTTCACTAGGAGTCTCTTGATAGTGTGTGATGTAGAGTAGTTCACTAGGAGTCTCTTGATAGTGTGTGATGTAGAGTAGTTCACTAGGAGTCTCTTGATAGTGTGTGATGTAGAGTAGTTTCACTTGCAGAGCATTGCAGTTTATTTCTACTGTCTAATCATGCCCGTAGCAATGACCACACCCTTTTGACTCGATGATCATTGTTACCACATTCTCTGCTTCTTGAGAAGGCTGTGCAACAAACTTGTACGGTCTAGAGGATAAACTTGCTAAGTGGGAGAGAGAGAGTGGCTTTGAGTTGAAAGACTAATAATTTGCTCCGTATTGGCTTGCTATTTTCATTCAATTTTTTTTGCACTCAGTGTTATCCTAAATTGCTTATCCTACTTTACTTTGGTGTTATCCTATGTAACCCATGTTACCCTGCGTTACTGCGTTACTTTGTATTATCCGGCATTATCCTGTGTTATCCTGCATTATCCTGTGTTAGCCTGCATTATCCTGTGTTACTCTGTGCTAGCCTGCATTATCCTGTGTTATCCTGTGTTACTCTGTATTGTTGTGTTGATGTTGTGCAGACATGACTCCCTTGTCTGGTGTAGAGTTGAAGACAATCCTCAACAAGCAGTACGCCTATATCTCAGGTGAGTGTGAGGGGGTGTGGCATGGAATTAGAGGTGTGGCATAAGAATAGAAATGGTGTTGGATATGAAGATATATATAATGTTATGAAGTAAAGTTTGTTATACTGAAGTGACAACCTTTTCCTAACTTTCTTCTCGAGAATCCTTTAGAATTAGGTCATTGGGGATAAATTAAGTGTGTGTGTGTGTGTGTGTGTGTGTGTGTGTGTGTTGGCACCATGTTGCTCACAAGTTATATTGAAGATATCGTCTCTATCAGGATGACCATGCAGCTGTCCTCCTACATGTACATGTGTTGATACCTTGTCCCACATGCCTCGTGAAAATCCACAAACCTCATGTTACCAATGCCGTTCACAAACTCCTCCCCTTTGTACTTAAATATTGCATTAATAGCTAAATCTAAACAAACAAAAACAGCAACAAGCAAACAATCATGTTGTTAAAAATTCAATAGGATACTTGGAGGAGCAGCCTTATAGGTGAATTTACAATGTCCTGAGCATGCTCAGTAAGTTGCAGTTGGCAAAATTCTTCTTGAGGTCACCTTTTCTATAACTTAGTTTTCCTTTTCATTTTATTGGTTTCTGAGCATGCTCAAAGCATTACAGATTGCCAACACTAGCACGCTCCATGTAGGAAGCCGTGCCATGCCAGCCACCAGGTGTAGAGACCAGTCCGGGCACATGAGCTCGTGGGAATAAAGACCGTCATGTGCGTGTGGGGGAGATGCAAAACATCTTCCATACAGAGGTGTGGAAGATAGTCAGTATTTGGTAGTGGTCTTCAATACTTTAGGTCATGTGTCCTGTCAGTCTTTTTTAATCAGCAGAATCAGCAGTCCAGTCAACCAATATGGTATACTTTAAGACGTTGGGTTCTCCCTTTGTGGTGTATGCTCGATTCTAAAAAAAAAAAGAGAGAGAGAAGTGAAATTTAGGTACGCGTTAACTATTCTTGATAAGCGGACACTGCAACCCTTCCCTCTATCTATCTATTGGTGTGATGAACTAGAGATTGGTTGTGGGCGGAGACAGTGAGAAACGTGAGTGTGGTGAACTACCAGTTAGCACATGGCTCTCTTCCCAGTTACACCTGTGACTGTAAAATGGTGATAATTCCTCTGGTTTAGTGACACAATTTTTAGGTGTGTTACTGTATTGGAACTCGCTGGGTGCCGTATGCAATGTGATCATGTGGGCATGTGTGGTTGATGTTTATTGCCGTGGCAACAGGTGCTAATGGTGCGTGACTGCAATGGTTCTGTGATTTTGTCGCGCCTCGTTGACCTCCGTGTGATCACACCCGCTCATCTTCCTGCCCACTCATCTCGGCGGGCAAGCCGGGGGCACGTGGCGTTCACTGCCACCGTCACCATTACTTATTAATTAGAATACCCTTTACCAGCTCTGGACCGCCCACATGACTGTGTATTGCATAAACACAAACATCAACTTTGTAACCAGTAGCAATTAGCACCCTAAATTCTCTTTCGCACAACTCCAGTGACGGAAGAGAGCGTGTGAACGAGCGATGGCGAGATTAGGTCACGGCATTGAAAGAAATAAAAATGCATCTGCTTAGCAGCAATAAGATGGTCACATACCAACAGCTGACATCTGCGAAATTATCAAACTTGACAAGAAGTTTGTTTGTTTTTGATGTGATTATTTCAGATAATTAATTCAGAAAATGGCGGTATTGTTATACTGTTCAATATGGCCGCTAATTCTCGTGATAAGTTGGTCATCTTGCCAAACTTGTTTCTGAGATGGATTATATCCGGGTGAAACTTTAAAAAAAAATTACATTTTAGTTTGAACCAGGTTTGAAATACTGCATCTACAAAAAATGGGAAATTTTATAAAAGGCACCATTAGAAAATTAAATTTTAGAAGTACTTTTTTTTTTCCAGGAAAATTTTGTGCCATCATCTAGGGGAAAAAATGATAGCGTGGGTGTGTGCTGCCGGAGGTGTGAATTATGTTCTGGTGAAATAGTTACATTGAAGTACATGTGACGTCTATTGATGGAGGAAGAACAGCAACATGTCCGACATGGGACAGAGAGAGAGAGAGACACTAATTACTGAAGATATACTGAATGAGTTAATTCAAATGTGCATGTCACCAGCTACTGTCCCTACCGTATCACGGAGACGATGGAAGAATTGTTTGTTTGTTTTATATTGATTTGCTATCTGTAAGTGCTAGATTGCGTCTTTCTCTTTCTGTCGTAAGTTCAATTTGTCTGCTCCTCTCATTGTGAGGGAAAATCTCCTGCTTCTTATCATCTCTCCTGCTTCTCTTGTTGCCAGACTTGGAAGTGAAATGAACATTGAGGTGGTACCAGTAAACTTGTGGTGGAACATTTTAGTACTGAATCACTGGAATGAAACCCGTGCATTGCCAGAACTGAGCTAAGTAGTGAACCAAGAAATGAGTGTAGGGAGATGCATTACGTGGAGAGTGTGAAATTACATTATGTATTATATGTGTGTGTTTGTATGTGTGTTTGCATGTGTGTTTGTGTCTGTGTTTGTATGTGTGTTTGTGTGTGTGTGTGCAGGTTTGTGTGTGTGTGTTTGTATGTAGGTTTGTGTGTGTTTGTTGCCATGTGTGTGCATAGTTGTATATGTTTCTGTGTTCCACTTGGACTGCTCCAGACATTAAACTGAAGTACCAATTATGAGTAGAGCATGTTTGTAGTAATGTTGAAATGATGTGAGGACACATTGCTTCATAGCGACCAATCTATTTCCTTTTCCTCGGGCTAGTACGCATGGACGCACGCCGGTTGGTTGAAGACGGTGTTATTTATTTGGAGGATGAAACGTTTTAGATTCTTAATTTTTTTTTTATCGTTATTTGTATCTGTTGCATTGGTGTACATATGTGTGTGAGTTTTGATGTTTTTCAATGCTATGGTGTACACATGTGTGTGTGTGTGTGTGTGTGTATGTTAGGAGGTTTGGAGAAGAATAAGCATCTCATCATCACCTTCCCTGATGTGGGCCTGAGGCATCTTGACACTCCTGACAGTTACAGTGAGCTGCTCACCACCTTGTTCTACTTCAAGACCCTCATCAGGTGGGTGTGGTCTCGCAGTTATGGTCACACGAATGTGGTTATGTGGGTGTGGCTTGTGTATTAAGGATGATGGGATGGTCGGTGCTGCTGAGCAGAAGTATGGAAATATGTAGCTGGGAGGTCTTAGGTGAGGCTCTGTAATCAGTGGTGAGGCTGGCTGCTGCAAGCTAGGGCGGAGCTGGCTGCAGCAATTGAGGGTGGGGCTGGCTGCAGCAATTGAGGGTGGGGCTGGATGCTGCAATTGAGAGTGGGGCTGGATGCTGCAATCAAGTATGGGGCTGGATGCTGCAATCAAGGGTGGGGCTGGCAGCTACAAATCTAAAGTTGCAGCAATCAAGGGTGAGACTGTAATTGAGGGTGGAATTCATATTGCAGTAAGAGCAGGAAGGACTGTCAGGTCAGCCAAGTCTTGTGCCACAATGGCATTGACTGTGAGTGCAACTATAACAGTGGTGAGTAGGCAGAGATGTGGTTAAACAAACCGGTAAAGTGCTCTCATTGCAAGGATGACAAGGACTCAATGGATATGAGGTGGTGGGTGTGGCACGTCAATGGGACCATTGGACAAGATGGAGTACTATTATGATAACACGAAATCTCTTTAAGGAGTACAGCAATGGAATTCTCTCACTCTTCACTCATTTCTTGTTCTCTTGTTCCATTTGCACCGCTACATTACAACCTTATAGGTGTGTGTGTGTGCGTTGTGTGTTAGTATGCTGCCATGGAGATGTCATCAACATATGGTTAGAACACCCTCTATAAGTGTTAGTTACATATTGGTAACTAAAGCGTGTGTGCGTGTGCGTGCAAGTGTGGGCAGCGAAAGGAAGACAGACAGACTAGTTAATCATGTTGTACATATGTGTGTGAACGTGCTGGGAGTGTTAATTGTGTTGTGTGTGTGTGTGTGTGTGTGTGTGCGTGCTAGCAGTACTAGGAGTGGTAATTGGCAGGACAATTGATATCGCATCCACTGACTTTAACAAAAAAAAATTGTGGCTAGTTTCTCTTCAGCCTTGTCCTTTTGCCCACTCTATTCTATCCTCTTTCTCTCTCGTGTACATTTCAGTTGTCATTCTAATTCAATTAACAATGGTCTCACCACTCCTGGTGAAGTTTAAAAGAATGCCTCATGCAATCAGTGAATGTTGTTTTTTGTTGTTGTTTTGTTTGTTTGTTGTGTGTGTGTGTGTGTGTGTCTGTGTGTGTGTGTGTTCATAGTGTGAAGCACTTGAGTGCAGGGTTCACAGTTCTATTAGATGCCCACAGTTCGAAGACGCACACCTCCACCAAGCAAATCCTGGAAAAAATGGTAAATGTAGAGCTAACACAAGCTCTGGTGACTTATATTTGGTAAAAGGGAATAATATAATGTGTCAACCTGTCAGTAGGATACTGCTGGAAAAGGATCGTCAATATTAAAAGTACATAGTGTGTGTGAACTTCTGTGTTTGGTTGTGTCTGTGTGTAGGCGAAGGGATTCCCCTTGTCTGTTCACATGGTGTACATATTTATGAAGTCTGGTTTGTTCGGGCGCAACAAAAGTCTCGCCAGTAGTGACATCACCAGCAAACTTAACGTAAGTTTCAATTTAACACACAACATTGGAACTCACAAATAACAGCACGGGCACTGCTATAGTGCCTAGTAAAAATAAAGCTGATTGTGAAGTGATAAATAAAAAGCTCCACAGATAAAAAAATCTTTGAAAGAAGAAAATTTTCATTGGTCTATTGAGAGTGAGACTGTAGCCCCGTTAACTGTATAAATACAGAATTGGAGTATTTGGTAGCTGGCTGGTTGTCATAGCTCAGTGGCAGAGCACTTGTGCATTGAGCAAGTAGTCCTGGGTTCGATTATCAATGACAGCCACACATTTTAAATTCTGTATGTTTAAAAAAAAAAAAAAAAAAAAGCCTGTGAAAGAGAGAGTACATCTAATGGTTTCTTATGTTTAACGTTTTCACAGCAATCACTTGCTGCTAGCTCGTAGACTCTGAGAGAACAAAAGCATTCTAGATGCCGTAGTATCAACATCCCCCAGTCTGTACCAAGAGAAAAGTCACTGCACGTGCTACTAATAATATGGACCATGCTGGGGGTGCGGCAACTGATTGCAATCCCTTTATGAATTAATCTCTTGTTTCAGGTGGCATGCTACGTGGATCAGAAGTCTCTAGTAGATGAGTTGGGGGAGGAGAATGTGACGGCAGAGATCGGAGGAAATCTCAAGTATGACCACACCCTCTGGGTCAACAACAGACTGGTGAGGAGCTTGTGTGTCGCGTAGTGGTTGTGTCCTGGGCTCAGGGCCTGATGCCCCCCCCCCCCCCCCCCCCACAGTGGCACATGATGTACTAACTTTTGCAATGAATTGAGTAGCAAATATCTAATATCCTCTGGGATGGGGTATCTCAGTCCGCTTGTTTTCTCACGTACTTTTCTTGATCCTTATGTTATGTCTACACACACCACCGTAGTTGTCAGTCCGTTTTGATGATGCTTTACCGATCCATTCTGATAGCACTTTTACCAACCCAGTTCAACTAACGAATTAATCGTGAATACACACCATCGTCGTCATTACTAACAGACAAGCATATAATGTATACATGAAGATAGCAAAGTTATAATAGATGCATATTGTATCATTACCCCTGGGTTTCTTTCTTACTGATTCTCATTTGTGGTGCCTTTAATGACCCTTTACCAGGAATATGAGAAGGTGCAAGTGCTCCACCGCCGCGCCCTCTCCTCCATGCCCCAGGTCAAGGAAGCCCTGAAGGACTGTGCCATTCCGGACACTGTCAAGGAAGCGGAGAATCTCATGCAAGAAGACCTCAAGCTGAAGGAGAACTTGGTGAATAGGATCACTGAAGCCGAGCTCAACATTGACAATTTCCTCTCTATGCTCGACCGGCAAGGATCAGCCGAGGGGGTGGAGCTTGGGGCGAACTCCGGTGATGAGAAGGATTACATCACGCTGCAGGAATCTCTGAACGGCATGTTGAAGGATCTCAGGGCAAGTCTGAGCAAGTTTGATTCTTTCTGGACCACGCACAAGGCACGGGTAGATCACATGATGCGCATGTGCCACTTCAAGAAGACAGTGGGAATGGTACGTGTGTATGTAGATACAGGTGTCTTTTTTTAATTTTTTTTAATTTTTAATTAAAAAAAAATTTATTAATTAATTCAGCGAAGCGAGCGGAGCTGACTCTCTAATGAGTTCGCGATATATATATATTTAGGTCTAGAAATTGTTTTTGTTCTTGCGAGGTCAGACGTGGTCTTGTATTTGCTTGTGTAAATGTGGAGTTCTAGTGGGGCTGTTAATGAAGGTTCATCTACACATCACTTATCAATTTGACCATTCTTGCACATGTTCAACAAATTTGCAGCTCATACATAATTCAGTGATAATTTTCTCAAACTTGGTAAAGGATAAGCAGAATCACGAGTTCATATGGGGGGGGGGGGGGGGGGGGGGGGGTTTCCCCCCCCTTGAGGTTTTTTTCCCTTTCTTTAAATTTTTTTAAAAATTTTTTAAAAAAAAAAAAAAAAAAAA
>WLWI01004891.1_pt1 | contig 11238 bp, 12 predicted proteins | sample 6701501 | NCBI WGS metagenome assembly WLWI01 (sample SAMN12718690, study PRJNA515312) | sponge metagenome | isolation source: marine sponge | host: Mycale hentscheli | place: New Zealand: South Island, Marlborough, Capsize Point | collected 2014-11-01
CACCCGCAAAAGAATTCAAAACGGTAAACAATTCAATTTCTAGGGTGATACGGGTACTGATCGATAAACCAGAGGATTCTGTTTAGTGCAATTTGGGACGGGGTCGACCACATAACTAACACAAAAAACGCGAGGGTCAAAGTACAAAATGACATACGTACGTACAAACATATACAAATAAACATCCCCGATTTTCAATTGTGTTACCCCCGTAAGTGTCTCGCTCGCTACGCTTGCTCCCCAATTAACAATAGGAAGGCTAGATGTTGAAATATAATTTAAGGATGGTTGTGGATAAAAACCAAATGGAGGCTCAACTGGCTTAAAGTAGTAAAGGTCACAATATCCGTCAGAACCAACTTGAAGGTAGAGCTTTTAACCTCAATCAGACCATTATCAGCTGCTGTATACAAACATACATGAAAAGATCATTGTGTAGCTGTAATCAAGCAAAACTTTAAAACATGTTTATTGCTGGCAACAATGGCCATACATTTTTTCAAAAATAGTTATTGATGTAATAGTTTTCAAAAATTAGAACCTTTGTTATTTAAAAAAATAATTTGGTTAAGTCCAGCTGGAACATCCTAAGATTAACATCTATTATCTTCCTTTAGTAAAAAAAAAAAAAACTGTGCCAAAACTAATCCTAAGAGCTGATACTGCTTAATTATGATGTACACCTTATCTGTTACAAGTGAATACAATAGCTACTTATTTTGAATATGATTCAAGAAATCAAGCCAAAACATAGTCACTGCCTCTTCTTTTTCTCTTAAGTTGCTACCATTTGGAGAATACTTGGGTAATAGCATATCAAATAACTGGTCCGCTGTTAAAGCAGGACAGTCAAAGTGAACAAACAGCAGTCTGAACAACATGGAATTTTTGCAAATTAATTCTAATGCATTAAGAGTCTCCATAAGCAGCACAGTATTAGATCCAATTCAGCCTTCACTTGAAGGACAGCAAAATGCTTTGACACACACGATATAATTTCAGACTTCCTGGATAAATGGTACTTATGAAGTTTGAGAAATACCAATATCAAATCTAAACTCATACTCACTTACAGATAGCACGTTCTGAAATATATCTTTGTTACTAGCATCGTTTAACTACAGAAAAAACAATAATTGATGCATCACATGATAATTTCAAACCTTTTCCAATGACCTTTGTCCAGGCCTGCTAGGATTCCTGGAAGAACCTCAAGCACGCACAGAACAACAGCAAGATCCCAGAGTTAACTTGTACAAAAGTCCAAAACGTCTGTGGGCCTTACAACCCCACAGCTCCATAGCAGACGTTTCTCTGGCAGTACGTGACCGTCCAACAACCTTCTTATGTGAAAATCTGGAACATCCTCCAAGATACACTTAACTCCTTCAAAACATAGTCTGCCACAGCAGAAGAAAAAAAACTGAGGGGAAGGACCTCCGTGCAACAGACTAAGAGCAAGTATAACTCCAACATGAAAAAAACTCTTCCTCTCTAATTCAATGACACTGTGTCTTGGAACTGGGCATTTTGTGGACCGCACAATAATGAATTATCTCTAAAAGAGGTTATATAAGCTTGCTGGGAAGTACTGAAGTGGAATTAGTCAGATTAAATTTTACTGCAGTTGGTGACCAAGATTACATATGTGACCGGTTTTGGGAAAATCGGCCTAAACGCGGCAAACAATTTTTTTCAGTATCCCCGGGTAAAGCCATATGGGTCGATTTTTTTCGAAAAAAATTTTAAGGCAGAAATGGATAGACACCAGTTAGCTCTAGCTTATGACGCAGTTGTAAGCTCTGGCGTGCTCTAGAACTCACACTAGGAGGCTAGAAACACCAGCCGGTTGGACTCGTATACGGAGAGTTGCTAAGAAATTATTGGCGGGCTTTTCACTAACGGCGGGAAAAAAAATGTAGCTAACTAATTCACTTACTATTCTACATAATTCACGTACTCACGCAATTCTCGCCATCATAGTTTCTTAAGGAGCCCTGCATTAAGCCTTTTAGACTTCTTTCAATCCGCCTGAAACCGGTTTATTCCATAGTGTCCCGGAGACATGCAGTAATAGTATACGGACACAAGGCACGCCCCCTGACCTTAGCAACGCCTTTACACGGCGTTTTTTCGAAATCAGCAATAATAAGTTTAGCAAAAATACTGAAGTGTTGTAGTGCGTAGGGCGAAGACGGCTTGTGCTACAGCTTCCAAATTAGGAGGACGGCATCCAAAGGCCCCGTGCAGCCTACCGGTAGAATAAATTAGAAAACTTCGGATGCCGCGTTTAGGCCGATTTTCCCAAAACCGGTCACATATACTGGTCCTAGTCCCTGTGAAGTTTGGGTATAGTTGTGTAATTGTATTTACTTGCACTGAATAATAATAGTTACTTTAGTATGAATAGAATTTTATCAAAAAAGTAAACTTATTTTAAGAATGATAAAATATTGTTGACATTCTTATGCTACAATTATTAGATATACAGGAAAGATTAATACCAAGGATGCCAATGGTACATCCCGGTGAGACAATTAGCTTTAATTGTTTTTCTAACCGTGAAGTGATGTGGACATTTAATGGAGATGATGAATTCCCTAGGAATGTAAAGACTTATCATGATAAACATAACTCACTTAAATATGTTTTAAATATTTCATCAATAAAATTAGAAAATGCTGGCCTTTATAAGTGCTTTGCTTTTCATGATAATACCCTTGTATTCGAGGCTGAAGCTCAATTACAAATACATGGTAAATTGACCCTTAACTTCATTAAAACTATTCTAATAACATAGTTTATTACTAGGCATTATAATTAGATTTTTTATTTTTGTTTACATAGTACAGAGTAGATATGAATACTATTGATACACTATATGGTTTCTATATGTCTATCTAGAGAAAGTACACATAAATTTTGTCATTATTAAATATTGACAATATGAATCATGTTGAGGTCTCCGACAAGACCTCCGACTCCCGAGGCAGACTCCAGTGAACTACTCCCACTCATCATTTACTCTCATGCATGCGCATTACTTTCTCTAACGTGGCACTGGTCAACCACAACCTTTGCCCGCCCTTTTGTTTTCAATTACAGTTCAACTCGAGTCAAATAATTGTGACACTTAGATAAGTCTTAGTTAGTCTAATAGTTTAGCTACTACTGGTCAGCGTTGTGAGCTCTTCTCGTCAGTCCCATCTTTTCTGCCTGGGCGGTTCTCATTAGAGCTGGCGAGACAAACGTTCAGACGTTTGGCACAAAATCAGTGTTGGTCCTGGATCCTTGGACGAGAGTTGGGAGTTACGCCCCAGTTCGTTGACTGTGCAGTGCGTCTCACGGCCCTTCACATTGGTCCTTCGAGCTCTCCTTCTAGTCTGAGGGAAGAACGCCTGGCCACACCCCTTACTCTTTACCTTCTTCTCGGTAAAGGGTCGTTTGTCTTGCAAATGGTAAGGGGTCATCACAGTTTGCAGTTGGTGATCGCAGGTCGATCTCATCGGCAAGTGGACTGAGCTACCGACACTCTGTGGTACTGCCTACACTGGACTGCTACTCCATTGGCATCTCAGTTGTCAGTTCTCAACACTAGATTCTGTTCTTAGCAGAAGGAATCACGGCACGCTGTGGTACTGCCTACACTGGACTGCTGCTCCATTGGCATCCCAGTTGTCACTTCTCTTCCCTGTTCATACTTGACTCTGTTCTTATCAGAAGGTATATAGAACTCTGTGGTACTTCCTACTCTGGACCCCTGCTTCGCTGGCATCCCAGGTATATTTTCTGATTTTAGCAGCATACATTGCCTACTTGGAATACAGCTCCATTGGCGTCTACTGTTCTTCTCTACTGCATTCATGCAACACTTGTACCATTAACCTCTACCTCCAACATAGTACGTCTCATTATATATCTAGTTTCATAAATATGGAGCTGGAAGACATCAAGAGTTGCAAGGACTTGCATGCACTCCGTGCGAAGCTGATTACACGCAAGGGTTTTGTCACTCGTGCGGAGAAGTACATTGTGTCCGATCTCAACTCTGTTCCTCTCAGTGTCATCAAGTCGCCTGACCTCGTCCGACGAAGTAAAGATCTGGAACGCCACATTCGCATCTGCGCAGCTTTTCAGGAGAGAATTTCTGAACTTGCTGTTCGATATGGTGCGGAGGTCGGCAAAAGTGATCTTGTGGAGGAGGAAGCACTTTATCAACGCAATGCTGATGTTCTCAGCCTCTATGATGAGATGACTACTGTAGTTCAACTATATCAGCGTGGCAAGGAACTGCATGACACTCTACGAGACCTACAGGAACTTGGTCGACTCGATCTACCTTCAATCGCGGAAACTCTCAAGACACTCACGGCTCAATGGAGTGAGTTCCGCAAAGATTCCAATGCTTACAATGGCTATTCATTCATCTGCTTCTAGAGACCCTCCAAAAGTGGAAAGTATCTTTGAGTTTTTGGAATCGCGTCTCACCACTACAAACGGTCATCTCCTCCTCCTCGAGCTGACTCTAAGAACATGTCCAAGACGTCAAGTTGCTCACTCTGTCCTGGACAGTCTCACGGTCTTTACAACTGTCCAGTGTTCATAGAGATGACAGTTTCCAAATGTCAAGCACATGTGAATTCACACCACTTGTGCAATAACAGCCTGAGTAGTAAACATTCTACTAAGGAGTGCCCGTCTACAAAGACATGTCGTGAGTGTGGATGGAAACACAACACACGTCTACATCGCACATCTGGAACTTCAAGAAAGTCTCCTGTTAACTCTACGGGTGACACAATGGTTCCAGTCACATCTCAATCCAGTGCTCTCGCATCTGCCCCAGCCACGTCAGCTGCACTGTTGCCCACTGCTTTGGCTGATGTCTCCGATGGTGAGAGAGTTCAACATGCCCGACTTCTCATGGACACAGGTGCCTCACTCTCCTTGATCACGGAGCGTCTTGCTGATGCCCTTCGCGTTGAGCGACGACACCATGTCAAAGTGTCTGGCCTTGCTGGTGGCTTAGTAAGTACAACATATGTAAACTTATCTTTCTGTTCTCTTCCTTGTCTTCAGGCTGACTCCTCGGCTGCTGCAGACTCAGTCTCCATTCAATGTCTTGTGGTACCAGACTTAGTCAAATTTAATGTCCCTTCTGACCCATCTCGGCTGCTACAGATTGCGCCACTGGTGGACAAGTTGCTAGTAGAAGATCCAGCTCTTGGTGGCAATGAGATCATTGACGGTGTCTGAATCTCGAGATGAAATGGACCCACTCAAAATCCATCCGAAAAATGTCTTCGTGGCTATGGCACAGCGGTCAGGAGACTGAGTAGTTTCACCACGGAAACGATTGGTGTCTCTAACACCTAGGATAATTCTGTCCTTAGAATCTCTACAGAAGAATTGGAGACAGACAACCTTCTTCAGCAATTCTGGGATCTGGAGAAAGTTTCTGGTGAATCCTCATCATTCAGCTCTGAAGAACAGCAAGCTGTGTCTCACTTCAAGGACACGCACAAGGTTCTGCCTGAGGGACGCTTCTCGGTGCAGCTGTCACGACGATCTCCGACTCCTACAATTGGCGAATCTCGTTTATTGGCACTCTGTCGACATCGGCAGAATGACCGCTCTATATCTCCTTTCACAATTCAGAGAGGTCCTCAGGGAATATGAGATTTTGGGCCATGCAGAATGTGTCCCTTCCTCACAGCTCTTCCTGACTTCACAATCTGTGTACTACTTGCCGGTTCATGAAGTAACGAAGGAAGACTCCATTACGACTAAGCTGCGGGGGCAGTCTTCGACGCCTCAGCGAAGTCAAGGACGGGTGTTTCGCTCAATGACACTCTCCTGCCTAGACCCAACATCAATCCTTACCTCACTTCGGTGCTTCAGCATTTCCGACAACACAAGATTGCCCTTACGTCTGATGTCTCAAAGATGTTTAGAGAGGTGGTACTGGATGAATCAGAACGTGACTTTCACCGCTTTTTTATGAGCGAATTTAATGGACACTTCTCAGTGTGGAGAATCAGACACCTTACATTCGGAGTCGCCTGCTCCCCATACATCGCTATTCAGGTTCTTCACCAGCTCGCCTTAAATCATGTACAGTCACATCCACGAGCCTCGGCCACAGTACTCACATCATTCTACGTGGATGATTGCTGACTCTGTACCAGAAGCCTGTGCTCTTCAGAAAGAGCTCTGTGACTTACTTGGCCAAGCAGGTATGACGCTTCGCAAATGGAGGAGCAATTCTTGCGGTACAACGAGTTGTGGCACGGTGTCACCGTTTTGCTCGCAATTGCAGGAGCTCCATTAAGAACATGACATCTACGTTCTCCTCTGAAGAGTTAGAGGACTCCAGGTTGTCCCTTCTTCTGATTTCTCAGCAGGAGTCTTTTCAGGATGCTATCTCATTCCTTCGTAAAGGAAAGTCTCTGCCTTCCTCTAACTCACTCTCTCCACTCGTCCCAATCCTTGATGAGTTTAGTGTTCTACGAGTGGGTGGCAGGCTACACAAGATGGATCTCTCGTCTCACACCCAGCATCCTGTCATACTCAAGGCAACATCTCCGCTCTGCAATCTGTTTGTTCGTCACACTCATGTTCAAGCTAATCATGCAGGTCCTTCTTCCATGCTTGCAATTATTTCCGAAAAGTACTACATTACTGGAGTGAAATGTCTCTGCAAGAAGATCAGTAGAGAATGTGTCATTTGTCGGAAAGCTCGTGCTCGCCCGTCTCCTGAGCTGATGGGTCAGTTGCCTGGCAGTTGTGCGGTAGTTGCCCCACCTTTCACTGTTTGTGGTATTGACTTTGCGGGGCCTTTCACCACAAAAAGAGGGAATCCCCGTCGCCCTACCCATGTCAAATCCTATGCCTGTGTGTTCATATGCTTCAGCACTAAGGCAGTACATATTGAACCATACTCGGAGCTCTCAGCTGATGCATTCCTCGCAGCTTTCTCTCGATTCTGCGCTATCCGGGGTACTCCTGCAGATGTGCACAGCGACAACGGGTTGAACTTTGTTGGTGCTGCACGTCATATGTCTGAGACTCAGCAGCTGTTTAAGGACTCAGACTTGCAACACAAGGTCTCACATGTTTCTGCGAATCAAGAAATACGATCGCACTTCTCCCCTAGTAGAGCCCCACATTTTGGCGGCTTGTGGGAGGCCGCTGTTAGAAATATGAAGGCAGTTCTGAAGAAGATTTTGAGTCCCCAAATCCTTACCTTTGAGAAGTTAGCCACAGTATTCGCTGAAGAGTGCTACTGTCAACAGTCAGCCCCTTCTGCAGTTTGACTCGACTAATGAGGACACCTTAGCTGCTCTCACTCCGGGCCACTTTCTGGCTGGTCGACCCCTTAACGCTCCTCCAGTCAAGTCTGACATGGTCTCTAATCTTTCCTCTCTTCGCCGATGGAATTTGGTACGTCACTTAAATGCCGACATCTGGTCTCTCTGGAAAGCGAGATATCTACAAACACTTCAGGCTCGTACTAAGTGGACTCACCCCAGTAGAAATTTCATCTCCGGTGATATTATTCTCCTTAAGGATGAGTCTCTTCTTACAGGATCATGGTCCCTAGCTTGTGACCGTCCGATGCAAAGGTCACTCCTATAGACGTGATGTGATAAGACTGGTCCTGCTACTCCCATTCGATGACGTGGAGGACCAGCCCAGGCCCCCTGAGAATGTTGAAGTCTCCGATAAGACCTCCGACTCCCGAGGCAGACTCAAGTGAACTACTCCCACTCATCATTTACTCTCACGCATGTGCATTACTTTCTCTGATGTGGCACTGGTCAACCACAACCTTTGCCCCTTTTGTTTTCAATTACAGTTCAACTCGAGTCAAATAATTGTGACACTTAGATAGTCTTAGTTAGTCTAATAGTTTAGCTACTACTCGTCAGCGTTGTGAGCTCTTCTCGTCAGTCCCATCTTTTCTGCCTGGGCGGTTCTCATTAGAGCCGGCGAGACGAACGTTCAGACGTTTGGCGCAAAATCAGTGTTGGTCCTGGATCCTTGGACGAGAGTTGGGAGTTACGACCCAGTTCGTTGACTCTGCAGTGCGTCTCACGGCCTTTCACAAATCAAATTCACAAAAATTATGCCATTCATAACAAATTATCTGGTTCATACTCTTGTGTAATTTATACATAGTTGATTATAGAAAATAAAACTTAACATATGAATCTACTTCAATTTAAAATAGTAGGTACACGCCTTATCTATCCTCCTGTTCAAAGTAAAGATGTTATGGAGTCAGCACAATTTAAGTGCATTAGTAATCAGGAGGTGGGTTGGGCTGACAACACAGGGAATTTGCCTCCAAATGCAGAATTTATAACACGAAATAAATCATTAAAAAATGTACTTAGATTTAATAATGTAATCAAAGAAAATGAAGGAAATTACTATTGTAAAGGCAATAATGGCTCTACTGTATTTGAGGCCACTGGAAAACTTATGGTTAAAGGTGTATAAACTAAAATGTTAAGCTTTGCATTTATATATGTATCTATTCTGTTGAGTTTACGTATTGCAAATTTTTCTCATTCTAACAGCCAATATTGTTAAGTCACACTTAACCCAGTGTTTCGATTTCTTACCAAAATCCTCTTTAGGGGTCAACTGAGGTCACAATCTCCATGGAGAGATAATAAAACAATGTACACAGCAAGATATCTGGATGGTATGCTTACTGTTTATTATGGAGGGTGATTTGCATGAAGCATGGACAGCCAGCATCCTGAGAGTTCGAAACCCATGTCTCTGTTAAACTTGTTTTTGGCAGGTGTCATCTGTACGTGTACAGTTTCCTTGATCTTCAACTCACGATTCTTACTGGCTCTGTCTACAACTCTTACCTCTTCCCATTAAATGGGGTAATGTTGGGTTGAGTCTTAATATTGGCTATTAGAATGAAAAACAATACAATTATTATAATTATTTGAGCCGAAAATGACTGAATCATTGAAAGTTTATGTATTGTTTAAGAGAAATATTATTTAAGTCACAAAATCAAATGAATAGGCAATTAGTTATGCCACAAGCACGATTTAACAGCCTCACCATTACTACATTATATTACTCATATTGTAACTTGTAAATAGACACATGTACACAGCCATATATATCATTGCATTTAAAATTAATTCAATAAATGATTAAGGTGTATGTGTAAATTCTGTTGCTGAAACTTTAGATCCCAAACATATTGTAATACCTCAATATCAAGAATCTTTGATAGGAGATTATGTCCAGATTGTATGTCACTCATTTGAGCACGTGCAATGGAAATTTAATGGAGGAGCTTTATTGTCTAATTGTTTTACTTCACATATTAATCTGTCAAATATTTTGCTTATAAAAAAAATTCAATTAAATAATGATGGAAATTATTCTTGTGGAAATTCTACGACAGTTTATGATAAAGGACAAGTCAGAGTGTTAGGCGGTTTGTTTGGTGTTGTTTTTATAAATATTACAATTTTAAGGTCACATTGTAAATACATTATGCGTTCAAAGTGTAGAATACAGTAGTTTTGCAAATTTTCCTGCACTTACCTTCTTTTGGTTTAAGCACAACATTTTATCATTATTACAATGGTTCATATAGCTAGTGTATATACAGTAGAACCTCATAGTTACGTACCCCTTGGGAAATAAGGTGTACGTAACTGTGAAATGTACGTAACTCTGAACAATTTCATCATAACCTTTGAATTTCAAATATTTCTTATACATACAGTTCAAACATGAAAAAAAAAATTCAAACAGTGTCAAGAATAAGTGGTGATTTTTATGGTTACAAAAACTGGTGATTTTTCGTTGCTTAAGAGAAGAGTGTCTTTTTCTTGATGCTATAGTATGCAAGTGGCCTAAGAGCATCAAATTCATTGGTGTGGCTTCTTGTTGCTGCTCCAGCCATTTGAGACAAGTATCAAAACACTGTTTAGCATCACTATGACTTACTGCCCTCTCCATTTCTTCCTCTTCATCCGTGTCATCCTGTGGAGATGTTGATTCTTTAACTAGATCAATAATTTCTCCATCACTCACCTCCTGAACACCTGTCAAGTCCTGATCAGCAGTAAGCCATTCCTCCATCTCACTTTCATTAATACCGAGCTGATTAAGTTCTTCACCAGTGCTGACAATTCTTCACTTGGAGACTGACTAGCTTCATCGTCACTCAAAAGAAGCTTATTCCATGCACGGCAAAGAGAGATAGACGAAATTTCTTCCCAACATTTAGCACTGAGGTAGACTGCATTCTTAATTGTAAGTTTGTTGCAAAACTCTATGAATGATATGTGAGCGGGTCTGGGAAAAGGGACCTTAAGGCGCAAAAATTGAAATTGAGATTTGGGCTCCAGAAGTAAGTCATCGGAAAAATTCTTTCTTTTTCAATTTTTTGTTTTTTGCAGAATTAGTCTTAGTGATCTTTACTCTAGGTCTATGCCAAATTTCAAAACAACTTAAAAGACCCCATGCGTGCGGTGGAAAGACAAGCTACTTTTTATTCTTTCTTTCTCGCAGTACAATAAACGGGGGATGGGCGGAGTTTCAAAGAAGCAGCTAAAAAAAAAACGGCATAGTTTTGAGACTATTGCATGCACTCTACAGCTTACCTCTGGCTGAAAGTTTACCGCTACAGCAAATAGAGTAGCCAAGGATTCCGACAAGACGAGCCGTGAGACACTTTGAAAGCTAAAAAAACTCTACGCAAACTTCGTTAGTCACCGTTAAAAAGTGGCTGTACGATTTAATTGCGTTGCGGAGCGGTACGCCGTTAAGTATACGGAAGCGTTAATTATACCGGAAGTGGAAATTCAATTTATGTTTTCTCGATTTCTAGTTCAATTGTTATGCTGAATACAGCCCCAGTTCAACTGCCAGTTTCTCTGCACGTGGAAGGTTTTACCCTCCAGTATTTTAACACTAAGTTGAGATAAATTGTAGCTTTTTATTAGCATAAAAAATTCAATTTTTTGGTTTTGCTCCATAAGGTCCCTTTTCCTAGACCCACTCACATATATCTCCATCTGAATCCAACAATAATTTCCTTAGTAATTCCTTTTTATACTTACGTTTAAGGTTCTCCAACACTCCTTGATCCATAGGTTGAAGGATACTGGTTACATTTGGGGGAAGAAATAAGCATGTAATGTTTCCATCATCAGATGCAAGAGCAGAAGCAGTAGGATGAGAAGG
>WLWI01004892.1_pt1 | contig 11238 bp, 7 predicted proteins | sample 6701501 | NCBI WGS metagenome assembly WLWI01 (sample SAMN12718690, study PRJNA515312) | sponge metagenome | isolation source: marine sponge | host: Mycale hentscheli | place: New Zealand: South Island, Marlborough, Capsize Point | collected 2014-11-01
AGAGTTTGAAGTCCGCTGTTGAGAGGTTTGTTGCACAGTGGGACACTTGAGAGGGGTAGTAGTTTCTGTAGTCTCCCTATTACCTGCACACCAAAAATCATTTTTTACGTATATACAGTAAATAGTCCAATAAGATGCATCACATTATAAAGATTATTATAATTATTTAAAAAAATATGCAAATAAATTATAATAATTATAATCGTTACCTATGTGATAATCATCATTATCATTGATCTTGTGATGTGCATGCAAATAATAGCTTATGCTACAGGAGAATGGACAATGTATTAAATATTACCTGATGTTTTAAATAATAATTGCTGTAAGTGGCTAGTCCCAAATTCTTGTCTCAAACAGCCTTTTCGATAAAATTACAAGCAATCTATCTGAAATTATGAGCAATTTGCTGAAAATTTTATTGTAGGCCAAATATCTACATTAGCTATATGGTTTGCTATGAGATTTCATTTCACAAGATTAAAGTTTGGCGTACAGAAAAAATATATATTCTTCTCACCTACATCATTACTAGTAAAATACATTGTATTTTTCGCACTGTCTCCTGCACAGTTGGTAGCCCTCACAGAGACTGTATAGTTAATGTTGTGAGAGAGGTCCACTGCAGAGAGAGAGGAGTCACTGGTAATGGATGTCTGAGGAGGAGATGGAGAAGAACTATCAGTGATGGTGACTGTGTAGTTGTCTGCTGATCTAGACTTGTTACTGGAAGACTGCCAGTGGAGAGTATAACTAGAGGACATGTCTTCATTTTTTACTAGAGTCAGGTTAATAGGTGGATCTGGTAATTCTAAAGAAACAATCTAAATGTAAATAGTAGTCCACACATCATAGGTGACCTGTTCTCACCTTTGTATTTCAGTTCATAGTAGGCCGACCTTTGTTCACTAGATGCACAATAAATTGATAATGGAATATGTTCAGGTTTGCCATATGTGACTAGTGTTGATAATATGCTGTCACTTGATTCAGAAATTAGAGTTGCAACTGCAACTTCATTCATTGCAGTTGGATTGACATTTAATACTTGAAGAGTATTAGGAGCATTTGTTCCTACTGCAATTATCCATGCTATACGATTTCCAGATACAGAACAGTCCAGATTTCTGGAGAGATTCGCACCAGCACAGACATACTCTACTCCATGAGGTTGCAGATTAGCAACACTCTCTCCAAGTGAAGCTACTGTTATGGAATATCACAATACGTCAAAGGCTAGTCAGCTAAAACAGGAAGTAACTTACCAAGTAACAATAAAAAAAACATTAGTCTCTTATCCAAGAAAAGAGAACCGTTGAACGAACTAAAGTAAATTGAACCGCTAATTATCGCAACATTCTTTTGAATCAGCTGGCCGGAAGAAGACGAAACGACCCCGCTCAAAAATTTTAACGGAACTCCAGAAACCACACCTACGACTTCTGGCTGGAGACCGCGGATAGGGATGATGATTTGATACTACTATACCCAGGGTCAGCACAGACATACTCTACTCCATGAGGCTGCAGATCCGCAACACTCTTTCCAAATGAAGTTACTGCTACAGAATATCAAAATACGTCAGAAGCTGGTCAGCTAAAACACGAAGTAACGTACCGAGTAACAACAAAAAGCATGTTAGTCTCATCACTAAAGGAGAACAGAACTGAGCAAATAATTAAAGACAAAATGAGCCGGTTAGTTATTCCAACATTCATCTGTCCGAAAACCACTCTCAAATTAAAAACTGAATCCCAGAAGCAGCGCCCACCGCCTGGCTGAGGCCGTGAATCTATCATCTATTCTACTTCAGCGACGCCACAGTGCCATTCAGGGTCCCGAAGGCCCTTGGTTGTATCACGAGCACGGCGAGGACGTTACTTACGGCCTCCTGGACCGTAAGAATGATAGTTCACGCTGCGCAGCACCTAACTGGTTTAGAACGTAGCGACTGCTCCTCCTAACAACACAATCAGAGAGACATTAAACAAGCCTATCGTAGGGTCACTGAGTGTCCCTGCCCTTAAGGCGGTGACACTATGTTAGTAGTGTCTTTCTCTGTAGGACTTAACCATTATAAAGTTCCTCTGTCAAATACAAAAAATAAATCAGCTACATCCTAACTATTGGTATTATTCACCTGGATGTTAGACTGGCAGGCTGTATAAAAGCCTTTCCCCTGTAGCTACTATACCTGGGAAAAGGTATAATTTCTCTATAAAGTTCAATTTAAATATATAATAACCAATGACCTTTAGTCCAATTACCTGTGCCATATAAGCTAATTTACTTGCTTATTTTCATTGCTAGTGATTATGTTCATCAATGACATACCACTGTTAAAAGGTGCGATATCAGTTTAATATCAGTTTGATGTGACTATTGTGTAATTAGGGTATGATAGTAGCTGGTCTTATCATAAACATCACCTTACAAAGACTGATGGCAATATTGTGGAGTTGCAAATTTTAAGGACCTATAACTTATACTATACTTCCTTTTACTGTTCCGTCGGCAACATTATCTTTGCATTATCATTTACAACTCCATAGGAAACATTAGTATCTGTAGCCAAAATGAAATCACATTTAGTGTTATTGTTGGCAGCATATAAAAACTTATTTTTCCTTATCAAGAAAAGAATAAGTCGACATCCAACTAGAAGAGCAACAATGAAACTGAAACAGCATTCACCTATCACTCCAATCAGCCATTCTCTGATAGTAGTAGTTGTAGTAGTAGTAGAAGTATGACCTGCAACATAATGTTTTACTAGAGAAGAGTTTCAGCACAAGTGGTAAGTTATAAAGTGTAAAAAAATATAGTATTGCAAAGCCTGTATCAATTCTATCAGTGATTAAGTCTTCTTTAATAACTTTTGTTTATGTTGCCTGTTAAAACTAGAGAAAATATTATTGTTAACTGACAAACAGATGGAATGACTGCTGCAACCCTCTTGCCATGCGAGCTTGAGGGTTAACAAGGTGTATTTATGTTGACTGTTATAACCAGAGAAAACTGTTATTGTTAACATTCCTATCTTTTCGAGATATTCTGTCTGTTACAATCTGTACACCACTACGACCAGCAGGAATGCCCTGCATTACTACTTCATATCAACTCACAGCAGGATATGGTCCATACTAACTGATCAGAGTTAGATGTCTGCTTTTGAGAGGTTTGTTGAACAGTGGGACACTTCTGAGGGAAAGTAGTTCTCATAGTCTCCATGGTACCTGCACATAAACCATCATTTTTTTATATATGTATAGTAGATTGTGCTAGCTATGTTGCATAACCTGTATACATGTTTATTATAATAATAATACAAATTGATTGTAATAATTATTATTATTTAAATATAATATACACATAAATTATGATAGAATCATTACTGGTAGTATTCATTCAAATAGTTGATTATGCTACAGGAGAATTGGACAGAGTATTAAGAGTTTCGCGTTATATTGAAAAATAAGTGCTGAGCCTTTCAAGTGACTAGTCTCAAATTATAATCACAAATAGTCTTTTCTATAATACATCTGTAACCAATCCTATATTATGAGGAATTTGCTGAAAAATTCTATTTAGGCCAAATGTCTACATTATGTATTGCCATGAAATCTCACTTCACAAAAAATTAGAATATAATTCTTCTCATCTTCACCAATACTAAAATATAATATATTTTCTGCACTGTCTACTGCACAGTTGGTAACCCTCACAGGGACTGTATAGTTAATGCTGTGAGAGAGGTCTACAGAGAGAGAGAGGATCCACTGGTAATGAATGTCTGAGGAGGAGATGGAGAAGAACTATCAGTGATGGTGACTGTGTAGATGTCAGCTTAAATAGAACAATTAATTATAATAGAAATTTTAATATCAGTACGTATTTCCATTTTTATCATTACGTCATCTGTAAATACTGAGTGAATTTTTTTTTTTGACTTACAAGAAACAGTGACTTCAGAAACAATTGACATTAGTGAGCTAATCACAGGACAAAAGAATTTCCCATTTTTAAATGTATCTAGGAAATGTCAAATTTACATAATTTTACAGTCGAGGATAGGCATAAATTCCCTACTTTTTTCCCCGAGCTATCTTTGCTTAACAGAGTTTCAACTATATAGTTTATTTTGTTGTATGTTGTAAATTGCAGTGCTAATCTTCAGGGAAAATGTCTGTTTTAAATTCCTAAACATTTATAATATGTGGCTGCTGAAATGTCGATGCATGGAATGCAATCACGTCAGACTTGTCAGACTGGTTTATGTGTGTAAACGTATTATTTAAGCAGGGGTAGGGGTGACTTTCTATTATTATGGTAAATAAGCTACAAAGATGAAAATATGCAACTGCGACAATATCTTCGTGTTGTACACTCATCAATGCCACCACAAATAAAAAAATGACTCACTATTGAAAGATAAAATTGATATTTTGTATTTTTATTGCAGAGTAAAAATTCATAACCTATAACTATTGTTGTACAACTTAGAGCAAAAATGTCTCCTCAATCCAAAAGGTTGCCCTATTCTCTACCTAAATTACTGCATGAAATACAATGTTTCATGCAGATCTGAAAAATAAACAAAAGTCGAATTTCCTATAGAAAATTTTATATTTTCTTCATCTATTATAGCAGTGCCCTGCATCTAGTACATACAGACCTACCACAAAAGTGGATTAATTTTGATACCGAGTAAATGATGTTGTTCAGGCCAGCCCTCACTAAAGTGGTTGCCAAGGCAACATCAAGAGGAAATTTCTAGAGCTAGACTATCCTTGTTTGTATGTTTCTGACTCCCTAAGTTTTGTCTGACTCCTTTTAACACTCTATGCACCCCACTGTTTGTGTCTTCCACTATATTGATTCAGTCACACCTCTTATTCAATAAGTAATTATCACCTCCCCCTTCAGTATCATTTTTTCTATATATCTCTGTATACCCTTCAGTTTTTGGCAGTCTTGCAAGAAGTTGAAATAACAGTTTCTGAAATCTAATTTAGCCACTACTTAGATACTATTCCTGTAGTGGGGTCAAGTGTTAGGGCCTTACAACCCCACTCCATAGCGTTTGCCACCCCAGATGTATTGTCAATAAGTAGCATTAAACTGACCTAAGAAGCCAACCATGTACCATGGAGTGAGTGACTCAATAAACTGAGTAGTATGAGATGATCTCAATAGTTCATTGAAAGTTTGGACACAATGCTATGTCATCACATCCACCTAGGAACAGTGGCCCATGCCACTAAATAGGGACTCCAACTTACACAATGAATGCCAAAGGACAGACACAAAGCACATGCAAATTATGTGTGTTTGTGCTTGTGTGGCTTTTTACAGTGCCATTTTGCTCTTAAAACAGCTATTCTAACATGACTGATCCTTCAATGTGGTCATGGAAAAATACACTTACTGTAATAATTTAATTTTGTTGGTTTTCACAATTTGTACTAATTAATTTATCTGAATATGAAAATTTGCATTTGAGCACACAAGCGCATGCTAACTTGTAGTTCTTTATGGTGTACATAGCAAAAGTTTAGACTACTTCTAGAACTACATGTAAATACCATATGCTTCTGTTTGTCTGATACTTCAAAGTCTTTATAGGCTTTAAACTTATCATCAATCTTGTTTACATCAGCATTAGTCAACATGCAAACACATGCACAGACTATTAAAAATGTGGAATAAATAGATGTATGGCATTACAGCTACTGGGGAACTCACAAACTCAAACATTATTCCTACATATTTCTCTCGTCTATCCAGGGGAGTAGGATGGCAGATTAAATTGGTGTGGCCATTATAACAGCACCCATTTGACCACACCCACTTGTTTATTCAAGCAATGAGCTGGAATAATACAAAAGAAAATACAGTGATTTCTTTTTATCAGATGAACTAAAGATTTTTAGTCTATGTTCTGTGTATTCAAATTTCACTATAATCTCACCAAGCAATTTAGCACAAGCCATTTTTATTATAATTAAAAAGCAAACGTTGCATATTTTGACAGGATATAAAAATTGTCGAAACAATGGGATATTTTAAAACTCTCTAGTAGCTCCCATATTACACAAGTATGTCTTACAATTGTCACAATCTTATACAATGGGATGTAGGTGCAGGAGTCCTGGGGATATATAAACACTGCCAAAATAAACACCAGCCGATATTGGTCAGAAAAAATTTGAGGTGCTACGGTGATAGTACATCACTATGCCAACCTTTGACATCCTAAGTATCACATTACTCCTTACACATATCCAGGAAATATGTCCATGCATGACACACTCAGTGCAGAGTATGCCAAGGCTGCTATCAAGTGGATGCCGCAAAATTTTAGGGAGAGTAATGTGCTAGCTCATTTGAATACAACAATTAATTAGAAGAGTTGTAAGTGAAACCCAGGCATTCTATCAGTTTATGGAGGAAAGCTACATAGGTTGGCGGTAGAAGCTATTGATGACTATAACTTCGGAAACCACCAGAATGTGCTGAGGGTACTTTACATCATAACTTTGGCGGTATAGTGTGGGGAAACTCAAAGTTTCTATATGCTGAATGACAGCAGTGTTTATCAAATTTTGTTACCATTCATACATTATAATTAACTCTTTTATTGCACTAGTCAATATGCACTGATTGGTCAATGAACAGGTAGCCATTGCATGCCACTAGGTCTCTCCTGCATTGTGGAGGAATTAATATTTTAAAATAACAGTTATTCTTGTCAGATATGAGTTGTTGATTGTTTAGAGTTTAAAGAATGGACAATTGATATAAACTTCGCCAAAAGCACAAACAATCCATCCACCATATATGCAAGTAAAGTGACAATAATACAAATTCTCAGTCAGATATTGTAATTATGTTTACAGAACAAAGTAAAATCCTAATTAACTGAAATCACTCCACAAAGGTAAAGATATTGATTGAATTATGCAAAAATGTTTGTTTAAAGTTCTAAGCAAGGACCTGACTTACATTCATTTGCTGTGTAACAGCATCCACAAATTAAAAATAAGATACTCCAACTTTCATTCACCTATTGCTATCATGTTCTAATGATCACACAAGACATGTAAACTCAGTTTGTATAAACAGAACAGAAAAAAGATTACCTATATAAACGCTGTACTCATGAAAGTGTATGATTACCATGAATAGCTACTTAAATGGTTATGGAGTTGTGATAGTAACCACAATATTAGAAAAATAGTTGTTCTTGTCTCACATGAATTCTTGTTGATTGATTAGACTTCGAAGAATGGATAATGGAGAAAAACAAACAATTCATGCACCATATGCAAGTAAAGTGATACTTCTCAGTAAATAGTCGCATGTTTACAGACCCATGAATTCCTAATTAACACTTAAACATTGCACAAAGATGAAGACGATCATTGAATTATGCAAACTGTTTGTTTAAAAAGACCTATGAAAGGACCTATACTGGTATGCTGAGGAAACTGCATCCCGCAATTACAAATTAAAATGCTCTAATTCTCCTTGTAATGATCACATAAATAATGTAAACTAAACTGTATAAACAATAGAGAAATAGATTACTTTTTAAAAACACTGTACACATGGAATAACTGCCATATATCTACTTAATCCAGCAGTACCATGGTTATGGAGATGTGTTAGTCACCACAAAATGCTTATGGCGCCATAGCGACAACTTCATGCACACACATACCCCTCCACTAATAACAATGCTCAAGAACTCACCTATATACGCACCTGATAACATAATCAGTGCATTAATCAAACTCTGTATACCTGATTTGTAGATTCTGATGTAGTCTCCATGTCATATTAACTCATAAAGCTACAGTTGGTAATGTATGTGGAATAAATACTTACCTCAAGGATTTGAGATGTGAACTTCCTACCAACACACCCAAAAAAAATGCAATACAAGATATTTTAACGTTAATACAAAACATGTAATCAAGTTAATATTAATATTGTGTGTAACTTACTAAACTAGAACTAATTCCTGTCAGTGACAGAAAGAGCTATCTCTTGATTGCTGAGTATGTATAAATCAAAATAGTATACAACAATATATGTACTATCAAAATCTAACTTGTCATGCTATAATAAACATAGGATGATTTTATTATTAAATTAAAATATCCAGTTTTAAATAAGAATGATACAGTGGAATGATCTGAGACTTCAGGGGCGAATCAAGAAAGTGTAAAAGGTGTTTTTTTTTCTTTCTCTGATCACTTAAGCCACAACACCTCAACTATTTTCATGAATTTGTACGTAATTTTATTTAATTCCATGTTCAATGTTTGAAAAATTATGTTACTACTGTTAAGTTCTTAGAGACACTGTGATGAGATAATTATATGAATAAGCTTAATTGATGAGTTAGCTACAATATTGTAATGAGAACAAGAGAATAAAGATGAAGCAGAACAAGAAGAATAATAAGGTGGAGAACAAAAACGCAAGAAGAAGAAAAGGTATGAGAAAATTGAAAAAGAAAACATACATAACTTACTGGCCATTCCAAAATTCCAATATCTGCTTCATACATCTCTTTGTTTTAAGTCCTCCACCCTACAGCGCCATGACAATGTATTGGGGTCCATTGTGAGCAGTGTTGTCAACATTCATCTCTATAGTGAAGATTCCTCTTGGACTCAAGCTACTCTGCCAGTGAATATTGGTGGTCTTGGAATATGTAGTGCTGTTAGTATTGCCCCATCTGCTTTTCTTGCCTCCTGTAATTCTTCCGCTGACTTGGTCAGAGCCATTCTTCCATCAAGTCTTGTGTCCCTTCCAGTACAAAAATAGAATATCCCAGAGGCATAACCAACAAAGACTGGAAGGTGTAACAGCATGCAAGCCAAGCAAACGATAGGGAATGAATAAGCTCACATGTGGTGGTGAAACAACTTCTGGTAGAGGCAAGGGATGAAGTGAATAGGGCAAGGCAATTAACTGCTTCCACTAAGGAGTCAAGAGCATGGCTTCATGCTTTGCCGATTGCTTCTCTGAGTCTATGTATGGACGAGGAGTGTCTTAGAATTGCTGTGGGTTTACACTTGGGTATTCCAATTTGTGGACTGTACCCTTGTCGCCACTGTGAATCAGAGGTTGATGTAACAGGAAGACATGCTTTGAGCTGCAGAACTGGTGAAGGTAGACTTCATCCAGCTTTGAATGACATTTATCTACAGAACACTTGTTACTGCACATGTGCCCTCCAGGCTGGAGCCTCCTGATTTATTGAGGTCTGATGGCAAGAGGCCTGATGGTGTTACCATAGTGCCATGGGAATGTGGAAGACTCCTAGTCTGGGATGCCACCAGCCCTGACACGTATGCTTCTTCTTACTCCAATCACGCTACAGTGGCGGCAGGTGAGATGGCTTCTCAAGCAGAAGATAGGAAGTGTGCGAAATATGCCGGTCTGCCAGTCACTCATTCCTTCACACCAGTGGCAGTAGAGACCAGTAAAGTAATCGGTCGCAAGACCTGGAAATTCTTAAAAAGAGTTGGGCAGGAGAGTCAGGAGAGAGACTGGTAATGAGAAGTAATCTTCCTTCCTCTACCAAAAAAATATCAGTGGCTGTCCAACGCGGGAATGCCATTTCTGTTTTAGGTGGGCTTCCCAATTAACTAAAACTAGACTATTCATATTATTATTATTATTCGTTTATTTATTCTTTTTATTTTATTATCATTTTATTCTTTATTATTATTATTTTGTAATTTTATGACCTTGAGCCTTGCCAGTTATTATTTTTTATTGTACTTGTATGATGTCTTGCTTTGTCAAAACTTTATTTTCTTGCATTACATGAATATATTTTTGTATTATTTTTGTGTAATAATCACTAAAAACAATAGAATAAAAAGAAAAAGATAATAAGCATAGAAAGAAGAAAAACAAGAACGAGAAAATGAACTACAAGAAATAATAAGTAAGAAAATGAAGAAAAAGTAAGAAAAAAAAAGATGAAGAAGAAAAAGAGATGAAAAAATGAAGAAGGATATGAAGAAAAATGAGGACAAGAAAAAATAGAAAGAGAAATAGATGAAGAAAAGCAGAAAGGGAGGATGAAGCAATATAAGAAAAACATAAAGAGTAGAAAGAATTTGAAGAAGAAGCAAAATAAAAATATAAAAATTAATAAGAGCAAGAAAAATAATAAGTAAAACATGAAGAATAACAAAAAATGAAGTAGAAAATAAAACATGAAGAAAAAGATGAAAAACAACAAAAAGAAGAAAACCAAAAAGAAGAAAAAAGAATAAGAGCAAGAAGAAAAATGAGAAAAATTAATGCCTTAAGAAAGAACAGAACAACTAACAGAAGAATAGGAAGAAAAAAAAACAGGTTAGAAGGAGAAAGCAAAGAATGACATAGAAGACCAGAACACAAAAGAGAGGGAATAATAAAAAAAAATACATATTATGATAAAGAAAAAAGAACAAGGAAAGAAAAAAGAAAGGAAGTAGACCAAAAAGGAGACGAAGAAAATGAAGACAACTATTTCATACATTAATTTTACCTACATATTGTCTTCTTATACCACAACAATCAAGTTTTATTCATATTTTGTTGTAGATAGTATACAATTCCTTATTGAGAAGAGTGATATTCTGCAGTATCTAATGAAAATGATAATTATAAAGAAGAAGAAAAAATTTGATATGAAAAAAAACATAAAAAATTTGTCAGAAAGAAGAGTAAAACAAAAGGAACAAATGAAAAAGAAGTAGAAAAATGAGGAAAAAACCACAGGAATTGTGATGGGAATAAGGAGGATAAGAAACAGAAAAACAAGAAGAATAAGAGTATGAAAGAGAAGAAGAGACAAGAAGAATGCAAAAAGATGATGAAAAAAAAAGAATGGAGGAAAAAGATAGAACAAATACCTGAAGAGCCAACCAAAATAAGAATGAGGACACAAAGAATACAAAAACGAGAAAAAGAATAAAAGGAAGAAAAAATTAATGACGTAGATAGTACAAAAAGAGTAAGAGTATGAAAAAGAAGAAAAGATACAAGAAGAATGACGTACAATAATAAAATTAAGTAGAGTAAAAATAAAAGAAATCAGAAATAAAAAAGAAGGAGGAGGAGGAGGAGAAATACAATGAAGGGAATGCGATGAATAGGAAGAAAAGAAGAAGAAAAGGGAAATCAGAAGCACTATAGGACATTTAGCCCTATTCACTTCAGGAA
>WLWI01004893.1_pt1 | contig 11237 bp, 20 predicted proteins | sample 6701501 | NCBI WGS metagenome assembly WLWI01 (sample SAMN12718690, study PRJNA515312) | sponge metagenome | isolation source: marine sponge | host: Mycale hentscheli | place: New Zealand: South Island, Marlborough, Capsize Point | collected 2014-11-01
ATCTTTAAAATTTAAAGTGTTTCTTACCTTGAAATCTGTCTCAGTATTACTAAGCATAAACTTGGTAAACTTTGTTTCAGGAAACCAACTTGCAAATAAACCGTTAGTAATACTAATTACTTTTCTTTGCTTTGCTTCATTAAGAACACGTTGTGCCCTTCTGTTAACTCTTTGGATTCTAATCTGTTTTTGTTTGCTCATCTTTTCTACTTCTTCTGCAGGTAAAGACTTTAGACCATACAGTGCTCTCTTATATAGAAAGTTTTGATACTGAGAATATTGATCTGTCTCATATTTAGTATAAGTATTTTTCTTATACAACTGATACTCTTCTAATTTACCAGAGTATTCAAATTTTTGTTTTTTAGTCGAACTCATATACAACTTGTTTTTTATTAAATTCATAAATAAAAAAGGGAGACTCTTTTGCCTCCCTTTCTCTTGTTATATTTTAAATTATCCTCCTATAGAGAATTCATCATTTGGCTTCATTGCGCCAGATGCCTTTTGTGCATCATAAGCTGCTCTTAATTCAGCAACATTATCATGTTGTACAAATGTATCCTTTTTAGATCCGCTCATATCATAAGTAGTTTTACGATAAATAGGTGAACCTTCTAGAGTACAAATAATACCTGTTTCACCAGCTTTCTTTAAATCTCTTTCAGGAGACTTTTGATTAAAAGCTTCTAAAGATTCTCTAATTTGAATCTTACCTTCTACTTCTTGTCCTGCAATAAAGCTTAAACTTTGCAAGTCTTCAACTGTACCTTGTAATAAGGTAGAAATAGTACGTGGCTTTAAGAAACCATTATCATCTACGATTGCTTTAGTTTGTTCTAATCTAATATAACCGTATTCTGGATTGTTTTCTGATACATTAACAACCGCTCCTGTTGTAGCATTTGCTGCTACTTTTACTTTTGAATTCATACTTGAATTTTTAATAAATAAATAAATAAATAAATAATTGATGGCAACTAGATACTATATATGCACATTGCCAAATGCATATAAGTAGGCTTAATTAAATAAGCTTTTACATTAAGATTTTAGATTCTTTATATCTATATCTGTAGGGAAATCTTCCCCATCATCACTAAAACCTGTAAAATCTCTAAGATTTTCTTCTTCAGGTTCTTGAGATGGTTTCTTTTTTGTGTCTACTGCTGATCCACTAAATGGATTAACTACAGTATCACCATAGTCTGATGCTATAAAGTATTGAATGTCTTCATCAGTCATAGCTAAGTATTCATCTATAGAGATGTATATTACTTTTCCATTAGGTAACTGATAATTCATATACTAAGTACGCAATAAATATTTAAAGGTTAACAAGTAAACAATAAATATTTAGCATTATATAGCTAACAAGGGAAAAATATTTTTTGATTCTCCCCTTGTCATCTGCTACAAGCATATATTCGACTAAAATATAATATGTTAAATTGATATATCTTCAAATCCCATACTAGCTGTTGCATAGAGATCATCTCCATACTTAAACTCTATAGTATACGGGAAGTAATGCGAATAACCTCTGAATGTTTGTACTTTACAAGTAACTTCATCATCTGAATTAAGAAGATTACTTGCTTGAAGTGATTCATATATTTTATCATTATCTGTAAGACCTACTTTAATTCTTTCCCATTTACATCTACATACATCTCCTTCACGTAATGCTTCTGGTAAACCATTACCAAGCATAATCTGAACAAACTGACTAGATGCTTCTGTATTTGACAATAGCAATTCTGTAAATAAATCTTGTATATCATTTGATCTATTAGTATTCTGTACTTCTTTACATACAGTCTCAAGCATTTTGCTGATATCTTTTTCTGTAATGTTTACACTGATTTTCTTTATCTGCATTTTGATATAGTTTTTTACGTTTCTTTTTACTTTTTATCTTCTGTATTTTTTGATATTTAACAAGCATAGGATGCTTCTCTTGGTAATCAAAGTTCCAAAGAGAAACACCCAGCCTGTATCCACTTAAAAAATTCATTAGAACGGTAAATCTTGTAAATCAGCTTCTTTACCTTGAGTTATATCTACTACATTTGTATAATCATATTGATTATTAAGATCTGTATTTGGATCCAAATGCGGAAACTCTTTAATAACAGCATTAATACAAGTAGGTAATATATCAGGTCTTAGCATTTTTCTTGAACTATCTGCACCAGAATCATAATGATCAACAACAGCATTCAATCCTTCTTGCTTTAGATAACTACTAAGACTGCTTGCAACTTTAGATACAAATTTAGCTAAGACAATGTTTCTAAAGTCATCACCAATGTGTATACCTGGTACAATCTTTCTCATATTGACTCTTTTACCACCACTAGTAAGATCTATATCCCATTTTGCACCATCAAATTCTTGTGTGTAATCAATAAATTGTTTACCTAGTAGATTCTGCATCCACTTCAATGGTTTATTACAATATTGTATAGGATAATAATGAAATCCTACCATTACTTCAGTCTGTTGCTTGTCAAGGTCTGCTTCATGCATAACCCATTTGTTAAAGTAACTACATGTAAATCTAAGTAAGTTACCTTCTTTTTGAGCTATTAATCCAGCTCCTCTATTTTTCTTTTTATATGCCATTTCTAATCATAAATTGTGGAGGTGCACTACACACCTCCTATTAAATAACTTGCTGTTAAAAGTATAAGAACTACTACTACTATAAGTATAGTATTTTGAATAGTATATTCATACTTCAATGAACGATACTTTTCTCTAGCACTTTCTAACTGATCTTTTCTTACCTCATAATCAGCCCAATATGCAGACTGATCTACTTCTTGCTGTAATCTTTCTATATTTGCTTCAGCTTGTTTCATCTTTTGATATGTCCCCATACTCTATATTATTTTGACCATAAGCATCACAGCTTACGTGTCCAGTTCCACAACTAGACATAGTTAATACTAATGCAATAATACAGGCAACTGGTATTGCAATCTTCATAAAATCTGATAACGTAATTGTTTTTCTCATTTTCTTTTTTTTTAGAGAGTTTATAAATCATTTGTATTCATCATACCTAATTCTCCATACATCATAATACTATGGAGTTTAAGCAATTTTTCTTTTACAAACATAAGATCAACTTCTGTTAATTTACATTTGTATTTTTTTGCAATTTCAGTTCTAGTAATGGACTCACTATGTACTGCAATATGCAATTCTTGTACTTCTTCAATCATAAAAGCTTGCGTCATAATTTGTTTTTTAAGTGATTATTTTAAGTTTAATAATTCTAATTTCTGTGTCTTTATCTGCTCTTTTACTAGCAAGATCATAATTTGAGGTAAATAATTCTTTACCATCTACAATGTAAAAATAACATTGGTCTTTGTCTTCTTCAAACATATTTTTATTTTAAAGCGGTTACTATATTCATGATACTCAATATTATTACACCTACTATCCATAGGATAGCAAGTGCAATAGCGATTCTTGTGCCTGTTTTACCAAACACTATTTCTTCTAGTCTACTCATACTATGAACATTTGGTATCTCTACTACCAATATATAATATGATAGTGCCAATTTCATTTTCGTGAATACTAAAGTAACAATCTAAATTAGTATCTCTAGTAAACTTTCCATGATTTCTAGTTAAGAATACAGACTCATAATCCATTCTACCATAGTATAGTATCTTAGTACCAGGTCCTTTATAATCAGTCTTAGCAGTTTTGATTTCTCTAACTGCAACGTTTCCTGCCATTACATCTCTATCTATTGCAATATAAGGCACGAGATTGTGAAATAAATAAACTACTGTAGTTGCATCTTCATCATCTTTTAATCTACATATTCTTTTATGTGGACAGACAATGTAATGCACAGTATCTAATATTGCCTCAACATCTAGTTCAGGGCTTTCTTGTTTTTTGCTAAGTTCATTAGCAAAGCTATAATGAAATTTTTTCATTTTAATTTGTTTTTTTAAGTAAATAAATAATTAACAGTCATAATAATCATCAATAAAATCTTTCATCTGCTCATACGTTTCCGCCTCTTCAAATGCTCTTGTGATATTACAATCTCTATCAGTAACTACAGGTTTGTTACCTGCAATAAGTGATTCATAGTAAGATATAATCTTACCGACACTAGTTCTTGGAAGGATATCTCCATCAAAGAGGTTAGTGAATTCTTTCTGTGTTAGTTCTAATGCTTCTTCTTTAGTCATTGACTACAGTTTTTATAAATAAATAATAAGTGAACAAAAAAAAATGTCACAGAATAGTAAAGTGTGTAGATAAAGATAAATACAACAACAAAAACAAAGACCTGGTGCTTCGACAAAGACAATAACAAAGACTAAGACTCTATATTACCCAGTTGCTATATTAAATAGTGGTAACCTGTGTAATGGTTGAGTTCTATCTCAGTTAAATTTTGAAGCCCAGCGGTTAATAATTAAATTGTTAATACTTTTTCTTTTAAGGTTCTGTAGGACATATAGTCCGACTTTACTATTCTGTATAAAGGGCAAAGGAATCGGCTTCTGCCTATCCTTTACCCACCATAGAGAACTATGCTATTAGTTCATCAATGACCTCCTGAAATCTAGGATCCACGTCAATACGCTTCTTACTAGCTTTATTCAGTCTTGACTCACGGTCAGCATAGAACTCTGTTACAAAAACATCTTTTGTGTTTCTGTATTCCTCAATTGCCATTGTATACTCAGCATTGTTGGCTTGCACCTCTGCTTCATATCTAGACTTGAGTACAGCATTTGCTCTAAGAATCTTTTCATTCTCAGCACTAGTTAAATTCTTAACTTTTGCTTTGAAGTAATTGACTCTTTGATTAGATTCTCTATGAATTTTTGCAAATGCCTCATACATACCGTGTAATTCTTCAGCTGAGTGATGTCTAGTCACTTTAACTGGAGTTTTACGGTCACCATAGATATCTGTAAATTCAAGAGGTGAAAATTGTGCCAACTGATGTCTTAATTGACTCAGCTTACCTCTTTTATGAATAAACTTACCTACCTGTGCAGCCTGTGCTTCAATATCGAGATATTCAGCCATCTCTTTTGCAGACAGTTGTTGCCATCCCCAATCTTCAGTCACAGTATCCTTGTAATCAGGTGCCTCAATAAACTTCTTATCAGGCATAGTGATATGACCAATATGAGGTTGCTCCATTTGGATAGACACTAATAAAGCTTCCTTAGCTTTAATACATTCCATTAAAAATGCTTGAGCACCATTATACTTTGCCTTAGACATAATCAAATCAATGATGTTATCTGATATAGGCTTTGCTTCAACCTTTTCATAGATTTCTCCATCAATAGTTAAAGTCTTTGCGATAACATTAAAGTTATCTACAGTGTTGTCAATTTCAACTGCTCTTTGATTACAAAGATTGCTAATTGATTGTGCTTGGCTCATTGACAAGCCATTTTTTCCTAAATTTTTCATAAGTGGTTTTTTAATATATGATTTAAGTGATTACGAATTAATATAACATACCCTTACCGAATCCACTGACTGTCTATTAAACAATCATAAAGATACGGAAGGGCACATTACGAATGAGTTTGTACACATATGAGTTCTCTCTCAAGGCTGGAACTTACAGCATAGGACTTTCCCACCTACTATTATACTGCTAATGGAAACCGAGTTGGCAGTTAAATACTTATACATTCAATTCTAAACAGAAAAGAAAACAAAAGAAAATGTCGAAACATCTTTTACCTACAGTATGCTAAATGCAGTGACCATAGGCTAACTACCGATCATTGTCACCTCTGTACAAAGGCAACCAGTAGTCACGTTCAACTATACGCACTGACATAAAAGAACAGCATTGAACATTCAATTAACATATATAAGTAAATAAAAATGCAATTCACGATGAGAATATTGACTAAGTATTCTAATCTAATTGCTTTCAGGTCACGACCCTGAAAGGGCATTATGTCGTGTTAGACAACTCCTAGTATTAACGTGCCTGAGGATGCACAGTCAAAGAAAGTCAGAGTCAACAGAATTGTATTCGGGTAACTTGAATCAAACATAACATACTGCAGATACATTATACTATTCATCAAGGAATGGATAATCATTCATATGTCTCAACCCATAAAGTGTTAAACACCGTAGACTGCCTGTTACCCTCTGACTTAATTCTAAATGCGGGATACTATATGTCTTATCTTATAGAGTATACTACTAACAATTACACTATAGATATATAAACTTTAATAAAACCATTAACTATGAAAAGTTAGCTATATAAATTATATATATTACTATATATAATAGATAATAAATAATATAGATATATAACCAATGAAATATAGGTAAGTAGTAGTATAAGATAAAGATTAAAACATACAAGTATTCCCGCAAATATTTTTGATATGATGTTTATTTTACAATTAAAATTATAATTTATGTCTTGGTAACAATAGTAGCCACCGTTATTATAGTAACCACCGCTAACATTTACAAGTTATAGGTTATAAGTTACAATTCAACCCTGCAACACTATGGGATGGTAACCTTTACTATGCAACACTATGCAACACAATGGTACTGTTACTTTGTACTGTGCAACCTATTCAACATAGTGGTAAAAAAAACCCTCTGTTAGGAGGGTTATATCAATACAATGGTTTCTATTACACCTCAAAGATGGATTTAATAGAAGACACGCTTGCAAGGTTACTAAAGACACTAATAAGAGTTCTATCAGCATAATCAGGGTATAGTACATCTTCATCATTGGAAACTCTCCAATTACATTGAGCACTATAACAAGACCCTAATTCCATAGGACTTTCATCATATGACTTTTTTGGAATTCTTGCTAATTGTATTCCTCCCAATAACTCGTTGAGCATTGGTTCAGAACAATTGAATTTTCCACGAACATAGGTGAACTCACTATCAGAACCCTCTCTTGTTACCCAAGTTGGAGACTCTTTCCCGTTAGCACCTGCAAATTCTTCAATAGTAAAATCACAAGACCTACGCATTATTGTATCTCCATTAGGGCTACTGTGTTCTGTACACCCTAAAGATTCAAACTTTGTAAGAATTGCTTTTACTTGCTTAATCATTTCTGCTTTTGACATTTGTTAAATATTTTTAATTAATAAAATCATATCCACATTAGGAAAACGCTGTGGGAACAAGCCCAAAGTGCGCAGCACTTTGCCACACAATGGGTTTCAAGAGTGGGTTTACACTTGGCTTTTCAAAAGCCCAGAATCTTTGATTCTGCCACATAGTGGGTTATTTAATTAAAAAAATTAACCTTGCCTATAAGGTCTTGCGATTAGACAAGTACCGTTTATAGGTTATCAGTTACCCACTCACTTTTCTTTACTCCTCAACACCACTAAAAAAAAGAGAGTGCTTTTACACACTCTCTTAAACCAAACACTTACTAATCTAACTCATTAAGATTTGTTCCTGTAATAGGTTCATCATCTAATTGATGCTTTGTTACATTCAAAGGATGTTTAACCTCTTTGATAAGATTAACAGTCTTGTGAAATGCAGTAAACTCTTCACAAATGTGAACCAATTGTTGCAATGGTGTTGCACCATTTTTATCTGAGTTTGCATCACGTAGTTCCTCAATTAAATCATGCCTAATTGTACGGAAGCTTGCTTTACCTATGTAAGATGTTAATTTAACTAACACCTCTAAATCAACCAAAGCTAAAGCTCTGTGCATATCAGGAGTTAAGTCCATAACTTGGAAACCATTCACATCAACAAATTTTTCTGTAGTATTTTTCATTTTTTTTAAATATTTAAATAATTAATAATATATATATCAAGATAAGGTAAAGGCTGTCTCACAATGGGCATAAAACAAAAAAAAGGAGAGTAATTAAACTCTCCTGTAACTTATTGCCACTTTTCCCACGTCTTAAATCCTGCAATGGAAATAACACCTGTGAATAAAATGACAAAAGCCCATATAAATTGCTGAATATCACTCCAAGCATTATATTGTAACAACATACTCCATACAGAGATGATGAACAACATAAAGCAACAGAATGATAAATAAAATATAAATGTTCTCATAATGTATGGTAAAGGCTGTATTACTATGGGATATAGTGGTAAAACAAATAGAGTATTAAACTCTATCTGTTTCCACTATAACATCATTACTACCATATGCATCACAATATCCTGCACTACAAGATGACTTGCAAGAACACATAGTGTAAATGAATAAACCTGTTATGACAATATAAATTGCCAATCTAATTTTAGTTGAATTTTTCATATATTTATTTACTATTAGGATAAGGCTGTTAACAAACTATGGCAATCCTAAAGCCCACAATCTTTGATTGTGCCGCAATATGGGTATATAGTAACATATTCACACATCACTTATATATATAATAGATGAGAGATCAGATCACATGATACATTATTAACAACACATACAACATACCATTGATAACATACATCATACATGGTTAGTTACACACACTGTATAAATCTTTCCTACAGTAATTCTTTTTACTTTTTATTTCCTGACAAAACACAATCCTCTCTACAAACTTAAGGGGGGTAGCACCAGGGTGGTGGGGGGTGGGGGTCTTGTTACATAGGACCCACCACTATGTCTACCACAAAACATTTCTACCTCCGTTACCCTTGGCAATGTCCTCATTAATTGCTATCTTATAGTATGAGACACTTTCTATTGACTTTATTATTATTATGTCCTATACTTATAGCATATGCACAAATTGATGATTCTTTTGATAGCTTTAATGGTCCTGGTGAATGGACTAGTCCTGGGGGTAACACAGGTTCTCATGTTGGGGATCTTTGCTTTAATATTACAGGAAACTATTTGGCGGGTGAGTTCTATGTATTCCAAAGTCCAATGTATGATTTCAGCACATGGTCCAATGTTGAATTACTCTGGCGCCAAGAAAGTGATGTACGCCCTGGGGATGTTTTTGGATTGTATTTTTATGATAACGGTTGGTTCTTCTATGATATATCTAATCTTAATGGGTTTTATGGAGTTACTTTATCCACTACAACGGTGGCTCTTGCGTTTGTTTTAAATACATCTGGATCAGGTAACTTAAATAATAAGTATTCTCATGTAGAGTTTGTAACTATATATGATCCGCAACCTTTACCAGTAGAGATGTTAGAGTTCTCTGCAAGCTTGCAAGATAAAGGAACTATGGTTGAATGGTCCACAGCATCAGAAAACAACTCTCTGAAGTTTGATTTATATAGATCATCTGATGGAAGTACCTGGGGGTTACTTGATGAGATTCCAGCAGCGGGGTTTAGTAATAGTGAAGTTCCATATAGATATTTTGATGAAGACATGTTATCTGGATACAGCTACTATAAGTTAATTCAAATTGATATAGATGGAGAAGAAGATGAATATGGTCCCGTGTATGTATATCGTAATGTATTTACGGATCCTAGAAAGTATAATTTAATGGGACAAGAAGTTAATCAATTTTACAAAGGTTTAATAATAGATGAAGATGGAAGAATTAAGTACAATGACTAAAGAGGAGATGATGGCCAAAGTTGAGTTTTTAAAAGAACAGCTTTCGGGTGATATGTTTGTAGATATGGATATTAAAGATGAGATACATAACTTACAAATGAAGATAGATGGAAACAAGCCAATGGATACAAGAATAGATTGCGTAGGTTGCGGTTCTTAAAATTATTTCTATATTTGTTTAAAACCAACAAATTATGAGTGAATTTATTCTAAGAGGAAATCGAGTGTTAATTGATAAGCCCGAAAAGAAAGAGAAAAAGGAAGGTGAGTTAGATCTTATCATTCCAGACAACATGGAAAAGGATGCTGAAAAGGAGATGATGAAGGAGTGGACTCATCTAAATGTTTGTGCTGTAGGTACAGATGTTGAAGATGTAAAAGTCGGAAATAAGGTGTATGTCAGAACAGGTGCTTTACACAATGCAGAAATTATTGATTTAAATGGGGCTATCAAGATGATGGTCACTGTACATGATATAGTAATGATTTGGAAATGAAAATATTATTATCTATACTAGCAATTACCTCTATAATTATATTAGGAGTTTTATCTAATGCTCTTATTCAACCCATTTGGGATAATGTAGAAAAGAAAAGAGTAAAAGATACTGAAGGTATGATTTTAGGCTATGCAGGATTTGCGGCATGTGGAATTATATTCTTATTATGGTATCATTATATTTTTGGCTAACTTGTTATCCATTCATCCTATTCTCCATAACAAGTTAGTTTAAAGCCTTTAGTTTTTCTACTAGAGGCTTTTTTATATCAATAATTTTTATTATATTATAACTGTATATTTATTAAAAAACGTAAAATGGCATCAACAGGTAAAAAAAGAAGTTCTGGAATTCTTAAAGAATTTATTACAGCAAGAACACAAGTTTGGCAGTACTTAAACACTAGCCTAGATTTCTTCCTTAGAGCGGCAGGTCTTAGAACTACTACTACATTAGCAGGAGCAATATCGGATGGAGGTTTTGATTCTCCATGTTCAATTTCAAAATGTGAAAATGAAAGTTATATCTTAAACGGAGTTACATATGATGTTTGGGAACATAAAGGAGCTGCAGCAATAGGATCTCCAGACAATCCCGTTATAGAAGTAGATCCAGATCCACTAAATAATGTATGGGGTAATGTATCATTTTTTGGAATAATAAATGTATCAAAAGGAAATATGGCTATTATTAGTGATTCTAGTCTAATGGGAGCAGCAGATAGTACATTTGATACTGTAGACTATACACCACTAGCTAGTGAAGAAACACTAGTTACTAATGTAGCTTCTGGTACAACTGCATTTGCAGATGTAGTATATATGTCAGTATATAATGACCAAGCACCTATTGAACAAAATGAAATTATAGTATCAACAACAACATCTTTTGAATTTGAATCAAGTTTATATGTAAACTTTAAATTCATTGTAGAACAAGGTGCTAAAGTTGAATTAGTTATATCTTAAAAAAAATAAAAAAATTATTATGCCTAAATTTAGAATAACAAGTAGAGGAGGAACAACCCTTACAAGAATAGGAGCAGCATTAAAGGTTAGATACGTAGGTTATGTTGCTGCTGACCCTAAGAAAATAATTACTTATGACGTTGTATCCAAAGCAGTATTTGAAAATGGTGTTTACTCATT
>WLWI01004895.1_pt1 | contig 11235 bp, 3 predicted proteins | sample 6701501 | NCBI WGS metagenome assembly WLWI01 (sample SAMN12718690, study PRJNA515312) | sponge metagenome | isolation source: marine sponge | host: Mycale hentscheli | place: New Zealand: South Island, Marlborough, Capsize Point | collected 2014-11-01
AAATAAACACAGATTATTATCTTCCTACATCCAAATTTATATGTGTGACTGGCAATATACAAGCAATGCTCACCAGCACCATAACTATCAATTGCAATTATTATAGAGAAATACACCGGTTGTCATGCAAGAAACTTCAGACTTTGTACAGTGTAGAATCAGCCATTTTAAATACTTCACCAGTTCCTGTTCTTTATTTAACTAAATAATGAAACAGAACTGGCAAGGTATTTAAAATTGTTCAATTATTCCCGTTCTTTTAATAAATTGGTACTTGTGATATGTGTGAGTATATATTATATATATAATATATACACACATATGTATTGCTGTATATTATTCCCAACATGAATAATTCAAATAAATTATGAAAATAAGTTATCAAAAGATAACAAAAAGCTAGGATCTTTTATGCTTTAGTGCATATTTGCTTTAGAGCACATACCTTCAATATTTGGGCTCCAAATGACAAAATATCTGATTCATGTAGAGGTTTACCCTTTCCAGTTAAATTGCTCCAATCAGTCATTGGGTTACACTAATAGAATATTGCAAATACATCACAGAAACAATGATGATATCATGATAATTAAATTACATATAGTGAACACATTATGAAGTGACATTTAACCAAATAAATAGTTCTAGATATTTTCGTCTTAAACTTGTGTTATGCAACAATTGACACAGATCGCCACTGACCATACCGCATTTCTCTCTACTTATGGCATATTTTTATACTTTTCTTTTGCTACTGTTAGCCTAACAGTAAAACTGTCATGGGCAAGGCATAATAATGTCTGATGACAATTTGGAAAATGAGAGCACAATGTTTCGTAGTGGGTGTGGTTTTATATAAATCTGGGTGAGGAATTGCCTATCTACCTCACCATGTGCTAGGCCTATAGTTAATCAATTCAAATGTAGAAAAGGACCTGAATCAAATTCATTTTTGACATTTTAAGACTAGATTGCTATGCTGGTGTGAACAGGGTAGTCCACAAAAAAGCAGTATGAAACATAAATTGGCACATTCAGGGGAGTAGGAAGCCAGATCGTATTGGTGTGGCCATAATAACCACACCCACTTAACCACACCCACTCATTACAATACAGTGGTTTTTCTATTAAATAAACCAAAGAGTTTAATTCTATGCTCTGCGTATCTAAAATTCAAGTGCCACTATAATCACTCCAAAATAAGTCAGCACATGCTATTATTTTGTTATTTTACAAATAGAATGATTTTATAACAATCAGTAGGTTCATGTCAAATAAATAATGTTAAATTGAAGTTATCTATTAACCTGTGAAACATCCAGTTCGAGTAGTTTCTAGTTGGAGACAATGTCAATCTTTACCACAGAAGCTCTACCCTTATTAGAAGGAATGTGTTTCAACAGGTGCCGTACGTTGAAAATGAAGTTCCAGCGGAAGTTAATCTTGAAATAAGGGGATAGTGAGTGAACAATACAGTGTAGCTATAATTGCAAATGATTTTTTTTAATGCTGGCGCACTATTAGCGTGTGATAGCACCGGCAGCCTGGGCTATTGGGGATCAATAGCACGGTTATCTGTGCTATTACTCATACAAATCCTGGCAGAATCATTTCGACTGCTCGATTTCGACCACTCGATTTCAACCGCTCAATTTCGACAGACCAAGTTTGACAACTTCCGCGAGATCGAGTAAAGAGTAGAAAAAATAGACATGCCCCCTTTTGTTAAAATATTGGTGCGGCCATGGCTATTCAGCCACCCCGGTTCCAACACCTCTGACATTACCTTGAATACCTTAAGCATAATAGTCTTACGTATACTAAATTGTAGTTGTTGGGACTTGGCTGTCTCCTGTCACAATTTGACTAAGCATTGGGATCTCAGAGATAACCATTTACTAAGTCCAGAACGTCTGTGGGCCTTACAACCCCACAGTTCTATATTTCATCATTATTAACAAATACAACTTCCAAAATGATTATTTTTCTGTTCAAGATGCTGTTAAAATATTACCACATGATTCTATGACGCCATTAACTAATTAATAATAACAAGCTAGTGAGTAAAATGTGTCTATTGTGAAGAATTATCTCAAGTAGCTAATTGAGGCACAATTTTTTTAGCAATACCACAACCTTAAACATGACCTAATTGCTATAATGGAGCAAACCATATGTACTAAAAATTTTAATAAAATATTTTAGTCCAAATAGATTCTAAATGTATTATTTAACTTTCCAAAATTTACTACAAAAAATTGAGCAGTAACATAGACAATGCTCTTCATTTTCTCATATATATCGGTATATGTGCTTATCTCTGGTCATTTAAACAACAAATACAGATAACAATTAACTTACTCCGTGTATCATGTGTTTGAGTGTTCCTTCTTTATATATACTTTGAAATGTAACTACTACATGTAGATCCTGTAGACTATGATACTGGACTTCTTTGAATACAGTTATATTATTGTGCTACAGTATAAATCACTGGCATTAGTTATAGCTCATAATATCATAGAGACTAATTTACTTCTAACTGAAGCAGTTTCCTCACAACTTCCAAATTTGGCCTTACGACTATAGGACAACTGGAAGGTATCACCATCTAAAATTACAAAAACAGCCAAATTATTAATGCATGAAATTATTTTATAAAAATGTCCACGCTAAGTTCATTTAAATAAATTGTTAAATTGTTCGTATCTTACTCAATAAGTTGTTGAATCGATTTTAGAAAAATAACATATAATTCACACTACAAAATATAATTAAGACATTAACTGCTCAACAAACGCAACAAGTGAGAACGTATTAACAATGTTTACTTGAAGATCAGGCCGAACACATTCCAGAATATCTTTGTGCCTTCAACATACTCATTTATATAAATTAATACTCATGCTTTAACCTACTCTTTAAATATTAATATTGTGATACAAAAAAATTATGATATATAACCTAAGATATTCTTTATAGTTAACCAGCCACAACTATTTTATAGACCTTAGGAAACAGAGCTATGACAAAATAACATTACCATTACTTGCTGCATGAGAGTTACACTAATGCCATCATGTGGCCACTGAACAAAACCACTTCATAAATCATTATGCTCATAATTCATTTTCCAGTTAAAATTCAATTATTAAAAGTGATTCGATAACAATTAACTTACTGTATAATTTCAAATGTGTAATATGTCTTACCACAGTTAAGAGACCTGTATCGTTATTTTGAAGCTTTTTAACTTCAGCCCAAACTTTGCTGGATAACCTCCATCCTAGTATTAAAAAAAACAGTATTTCAGCAAGTGTTTAAAAGATCAATTGAAACCACACTAACCTAACTTTGAATGTATAGTAGAATGGGTATAACTCGTAAACTCTCTTAGTACACAGGTTATGACGTCCTTCATTTTTTCTGCAAATATAATTTTTAATTAATTAATACTAATAATATAATCCTAATAGTATGGCAACATTCATATTAATAATAGCATGAGTAACTGTGCTATTCAGGGTAAATAGTACGAGTAACGTGATAGAAATAACACAGGATACCCATGCCATTTCAGGATTAGCTTCTTCTTGAACTTAATTTTTAACCTATGGCTAATCCTAATTTGTTGAAAAAATTCTATGGCAGAACTTTAGTGCTAAAGAATGACATAGTCTCCAACTACAAATGTTTCCAAGACTAAAGCTGCATGCATGTTCACTTACCCCTACTATTTCACTGGGCTAATGTGGTATTTTCACCTAGTTTCCATGCTATTTCACTCAGTGATGTGCTATTTCACTTTCCCCATGCAATTTCAAATTGAACAGAAAAAAAATCTTTAAACTTTAGTCCTAAAAAAAGTGTTCAAAGTTCTGTAAATTGTACATAAAATTCTGTAATAGTTGTGAAAGGTTAAAACAATCTAATTTTATTCACTTGCATGGTAGACTGAACTTACGCTCAGAAATGGAAATGTCATCCGTAACTTTTCCCATCAATTTTGGAATTATCTCTTCTATGAATTGTTTTGCTTGATCAGTCAACTTCAATGGCTCGTGCTAAAATAACAACAAGATAAGCTAAAACATGTAGCAGCAAGCTTGGTGAGTATAATAAACAATTACTATGGGCTGCCAATTTACAAGTTATAACTAATATTTACACGCAAAACAAGTGTGTAACAATGGAAATAAGCTTTATATTAGGAAAATAGTGCAACTCACTTAAACAATTAAATACTATAGCCCATTTTCTCAAAACACTTAAACTATTTACGCTTTTACTCCCTCACAATTTCCTTATACTCACTCAATAAACATGTGTGAAATTCTATAATGCATGAACTATCATTTTCATTCATATAAATGTTTACTACATTAACAAGTTGCAGTGAACAAAATGAATAATTAATTGGCCATCAACTATAAAGCTATGTAGAGTGAATTATATTTAAACCAATTATCAATAACTCACTTATCTTACTATAGATACATTCTCACCTTGACTTTTTTCGAACTTTGAAAAAATTTATTCTTCAATAGTGCCTAAAAGTAACCAATAATATTATATTATTCATATGAAATACTTCTTTAAAATAATGCATACCATTATAGGATCCTTCTTTCTTCTCAGTTTTTTGCTAAATATAAACTTCAAAACTTTACGAAGTTCATCATCTTGAATAATATCAAATTCGGAGTCCTTTGGTATAGTTTGACTAAGACGTTTCCCTGAACTTATTTCAAAAATTAAATGTCCTATAAAACAAAATAACTAGTGATGTGTTTGAGCACAAATGGTGAGCGAGCCTAAAGACTATACTATTTTTATATGAATGATTTTGACTTCTAACACTGAAGCTATTGAAAATAAGGTCCAGTTTTTTTATTTAGCATACACGGTAAAGGGATTTCAGTGCCATAGTAACAACTCTCTGCAACTGCTTGGAAGGAAAACAACAACAACAAAACAATACACGTTATTTAAAAGTTTTCTTTGTGATATTCTTTAGCTAAGCAGTGGTTGTAACACACAATGCTTTGATACAACTGGACATGCACCTACACAGACTTACCTTCGCAGTGGTCTAGTGGACAATGTATTTTCAAGCAAATACTGTTGCGCACGGCTTATAACCATGACAAAGAGCGCATTGACTTACCACCGCCACTATTTACCATACAATTGTAATTTACAAACTCGACCATTTTTATTAGCGAAGTTAAAATTAATCATAATAGTAGTTTATGTAACTTAACTAGTGGGCTTGCTTGCCATTTTGTGCTCTAGCACACCACTAGTAGTAGTGTTAATAATAATAATAATAATAATATTAATAATAATTAGCATGTACCCCACAACACATTGATATAAATTTGGTGAATGCAGTAGCAAAAGGTATGTCAATTCATTAGTATTATCCTCTGCTACATCAATCTGTTTTTTCTTACTTTTATTGACCCATGCATTCATAAATACACACACTACTATTGCCATTCTTGATGATGCTTTACCATGCTGGCTCAGCTTTATTCATGTATGCATGCACATCAGTACTGACAACACTTTATCAGCCTGGCTGAATACCCACAACTGTTGTCATCGCTTTTTCCCACTTCCTTTTCTTTACTTTAGCATTCATGGATAAACACACCCCTGTCATCGTTACTGACAATGCTTTACCAGTCCATTATTGTGACACTTTACCAACCAGCTCAGCTAATGAATTATTCATGAATACACTTACTGACAGACAACTGTATTATTATAATAGGTAATAATAATATGCTCCATATTAATTTAAAAAAATATTAATAACAATCCTTAAAATGTTTAACATTACTACAGAAATAGAGAGGATTGTGAACATAACAAAATGGCCAGCAATATTGTTATGTATTTGCTGACTTCAGCAACTAATAAAGTGGTGCATATAAATAAAACATGATGATTGTTTAAACCTCCAGTGATGGGAAACATAAGTACTTAATACAATATAGAATTATATTGGACATAATGTGATATCCCACAATAAACTATTACACTTAATGGTATGTTTTATTTTATTGTGTGATTTGAAATAAACAGACTGAAAGACAGAATCAATTTTACATCTCATATATACTGAGGATTAATTACTTACCAAACATAATAGCATCCATATATTCAAGCAATCCTTCTTTTGTAATTTCAGCATACATGCTAGTTTTATAGCCAAGGAAAACATTTTCATATCCACCAAGACAATAGGAATCTTCTCTAATTTTGAAAACATTCCCAGCATGAATTTGTCCAACAACTGGTATTTTGAGAGCTAGTAGATACTGGACCGCCTAAATATTAATGAAATTTCATGTAAAATCAATCTCACATTAAACTATTTATAAAAGAAAAACAACTGTATGTCACTTTGAGTATGTCACTAGTAATTTCTTTTTATTGATATTCTTAATGTACGAATAAATGTAAAATAATTGACTAACTCAGTTGTGTACTATAATTTTATTTAAAAACTTACTTCTAAAATTTGTCTGCCACAAATTGCAACTTTTGACGGAGGCAGCCTAATACATTCTTTATCCATTGTATATTTAATATCCCAATCAGTCTTCCAAATAGCCTGTACATAAACATAAATTATTTAAAATAATGATTGACAATAATATCAGAACTAATATCTACCCTTAGAAACTTCTTTGAAATATTTATGGCACCTACAAGTCAATAGCATTCGGTTAATAATTACCTGGATTTCAAATCGGGGATTTGTTTATACATATGTGTGATTGTGTGTGAACCTATATAAGTCATTTTGTACTTTAACTATCCATTTTAAGTCCACTAATCAAGTAAGTCTTAAGTAGATATATCCTGTGAAAAATTGTTTTGTGTGTTACAGCTACTGCTTAGCTTAAAAATAGCACAATACAATCTCATAGTAAACTTTAACTAACAAATGAATATTAATTGCCTTTACAGCTTATTAAGCTGCTTTCCAGCTCACACAGGCATGAACTACTCACCTCATACATCATATCCCTCAGTGATCCTCTATGTGCAATATCCATTAAAACACACACATAATCATCCTGATAGACCACATCGTGTACTGTCAGGAGGTGGGGATGCTACAACATGATCAATATATGGCATTAATCATTAACAATTCAGGAGACTTCAATCTTCAATATGAATTAAATCACTTGCAGCATTAAATTACTATGGCAACAAGTTTATAGCAAGCGAAAACCTACTCATAAACGTTATTATTGGCGAGCGAGCATAGCGAGCGAGACACTTACAGGGGTAACACAATTGAAAATCGGGGATGGTTGTTTATTTATTTATTTATTTATATGTTTGGACGTACGTATGTCATTTTGTACTTTGACCCTCCGTATTTTTGTGTTCGCTCCGCATTCGACCCCGTCCCAAACTTCACTGAACAGAATCCTCCGGTTTAGCGACCATGTATCACCTTAGAAATTGAATTGTTTACCGCTTTGAATTGTTTTGTGGGTGCAGTTAAAACTCAAAAACTTATGGGAGCTCCATTTCTATTCGAGTTAGTGGCGGTGGTAAGTTAATACGCTATTTGTCACAGTTATAAGCCCTACTCAACAGCATTTACTAGAAAATTCATTGTCCACTAGACAAATCACGGAGGTAAGTCTTGCGTAGGTATGTTCAGTTGTGTGAAAGTATTGTGCGTTACAACTACGATTAAGAATATCACAAAGAAAACTTTAAATAACGTGTTTGATTTGCTGTTTCTTTTTCAATTCAAACAGTTGCGGGAGCGGTTACTATGGCATTGGATCCCCTTTACCGCATACATAATTTAAAAACTCGGCTTTATTTTAGTAGCTTGAGTGTTAGTTGTTAAAATCAATCATTTAACAATAATGTAGTTTAAGGCTCGCTCGCCATTTGTGCTCAAGCACACCACTAGTGCTAGTACTAGTTGATATTTTATATGGCGTAAAACAAATTTAATTACATATTATACTGTGAAGTACAAATTAAACAAATTCAGAAACATAATACAAAGGTGAACTTACAAATTCCAGCCAAGTTGAAACATAATTGTTGTACATAAAGAATAAATTCAATCACAATGAAAAGTATTAAATGTATCCTCATGCTATGGATTGTATTCAACCCAGCATGGTGATTAGTACCAAAGTGGTGCATCCTGTACTTCTTGCAACAATGCTCAACTATTAATATGATTTTTCACTAATCAATATATCACTTAACTAATATTACACTAAAACATATAATAATCATTACAACCTTTTGATGTATTCAAAATACAATTCAGAATTATATAAATTTAAAAATGTCAATACATTGATAATACAATTTACATACCAAATTACCTGTAAGCATCTAATAAGCTCCTTTAATGCATCTAATTCTCTCTCATTCATGGTAAAAGGCAATTTTTTTGAAATTTTCATCTAAAAAATATGAAATATAGTCATATTTTGAATTGCATTGCTATAGGAGGAAAATTGGCCCATAAAATTCTTAACAAATTTTGACAAACATATTATGTTTTTCATTTTAATCACGAAATTAAGATATAGCAACAAATCTCAATGCTTGGTTTAAGGGTGCTGTGACATAGCAACGCGCGCGCATCTGCACACACCACAAATAACCACAAATATCCACCGTGCTCGCAATAGTAAATACGACCGCTAACTTAGCTTACGTAGGTAATTCAAAGCTTCCCGCCCACCAATTGATAAAACTAACCAAGGCCCCGCCCCAGCTATAAGTTGTAAAGAGCGCAGCAGCTTGATATTGTATTCCTTGGCTAACTTTATCAGTATTGTTTCTCCCTAGAGCAGACACTGGCTCCCAGATTGTCTCCAAGCTTTGACAGGTAAATAATACCTCACTAATGACTCCATTATTTTATTATTCTTGTGTAAAACTTCTTCCTGATATATCACTCATGATTTTTTTATTTTACAGTATTGTGATGACCAGTGATAATTTTTATGAATGTATGATACTTTTTTTATATAAAAAATATTTTGAAATAGCCAGCTAAATATAGATGAATATTTTGTGATGAAGCTAGCTAAGTAAAGATGAATAAACAAACGAAGTGAATAGCTAACTACAGAAAACTGTACATAAACTGAAACTGTAGAGTTACAGCAGTGAATATGCATCTAGCTAGCTTGATAAAAGCCTTCCTTTACCTGACCATGCCGAGAAAAACACTATTAACAAGACTACAATATCTCCTCACACTGGTTTCAGTAGGGGTCTTATCATTGAGAGGGAGAGGCGGCCAGAAAACCGGTTTTGCTAACCAGTAGGCGCCTGAAAGTTAGAGAGCACCTGGAACTCACTTTCGCGTGGGAATCAATTGAATCTGTTGTGGGTGTGGTTTGAATGCAATCAAGTTTCTGCCAAAAGATCGCGAGGACTAATTTTTTAGTCCTGGAGTCTATTTTGTGTTACTTCTCAGAAGCTAAGTGTAGAAATGGCTCCAAACTTCATACACAGACTAAGACCTTAGCTACGAAATGTTCGTTGCAATTTATTCCGGAAGAAAAAAATTCGGGCGCACTGCCTCGAGGACCAAATGAGCACAATCAACTAGACAAAACAAAGCAAAATTGAGAAAAAGTACAACGAAGGTTTTGAAGACAATCAACAAATGTAGCAATAGACGAAGAATGGGCTCGTCAGCGACGACATCCGCGGAGGATTTGTGGATTATATACTTGAGGCTGAGGAGCTTATAACTTGAACGAAACAGGCTCCCAATCCCCGTTCTTTTTATTAGTTAGTCCATTAGCAGTACTCTTTAGGATCCACCATTAGTTGGGACTCTACTAACACCAAGAAAAAAGTTAGTAATCCCTAGCAACCAAAATCCAATTATTATGAATATTTGCGTGGGTGGTGTCACAGCACCCTTAAGCAATTATTTAAAATTTGGTGTCGTAAAAATTGATAATAATTTGGTGAGTAATGTTTCTTATAATATTTATCCAATGAAAAAAACATGAACAAACATAAGAAATGGACAAACACTTACAACTCCTTATTCCACTTTAATTACACAATATGCATATTGTTCACCTTTATGCAAATTTGTAGTTCAAAAAATGCAATTTTCTATATAATAAAACACTTGTGTGTAGTAATGACGACAATCTACGACGATGAGGACGATAACTGACAGTGTGTATTCATGAATAATTCATAAGCTTTAAATGGTTTGGTATAACATCGTCACTACATGATGGGTGAAGTGCTATTGCATTCAGCAGAAAGTGGTAAATTCTAAAAAGTGGGTATAGTAGACTAGAGAAGCCAGCGTAGGTTTCAAAAACGAAGGCGAAAGTACGAAAGAGAAGGTAAACGATGATTAATTGCAACTAAAAAGCAGATGGAATTGGTGAGGTAAGGCAGAGTATTTTTAAAAAGAACGGCAGAGGCAATAAGGGTAGGATTAATTGTAGCTAATTAAAAAGCGGGTGGAATTGACTACTAAAGATGGGGGTCAGTTTCAAAAACGGAAGGTGAAAGTACGAAAAAGAAGGAAAAAGTTTCGCAAAGCTAAGTTCACAATCATGGACAGAGAGATTCAGAAGTAGGGAAGGTATATAAAGGAAGAGAGCAGGAAAGGGAAACGTATGTAACCTTAACAGATGGTAGAGAATGATAACTGAGCAAGATAACTTATGCTACTGCATACTTATTTTGCAATACATCAAGTGTCACTGTGTGGTGGGGTACTTGCTAGTATAAAATAATGAGTACAATAATAACTTACTGTAGATTGTAACTTAGTTCCGCCACCTCGAATATACCAATATTTCTGCAAACGGCTTCCTGAAACAGCCACAAAGTTACAATAAATATAATTCCAAAGTAAAATAATAACCAATACATACATACATTATTTCAGCACAACCTGTTCTGAGTGCAGTAGTAGAATACATGTAAAAAATATCTTATCGAAAATTAACTCTTAAATTTATATGATCCAATTTGTTTTTCGATAAATAAACAATTAGTAATTAAAGACTATTAGACTTCATTAAATTTTTTTTATCATTCACTTCACTATTAACCCTTTGCGGACGAACGCGGGCGAGCAATTATGTAATTAAATACGCGCACGCCGTAAAACCAATTAGTTGCCCGAGACGACGACGTTTTACCAGTGGAGTTCGACACGTGGAAAAAGAAAAC
>WLWI01004896.1_pt1 | contig 11233 bp, 6 predicted proteins | sample 6701501 | NCBI WGS metagenome assembly WLWI01 (sample SAMN12718690, study PRJNA515312) | sponge metagenome | isolation source: marine sponge | host: Mycale hentscheli | place: New Zealand: South Island, Marlborough, Capsize Point | collected 2014-11-01
TGGCAACTTCTGTTTACATGCCACATAAGGACAGTGAAATGAAGCCTTAGTCTGTATTCACCCATTGGAGCTTAGCTCACAATGTAATCCAGGACACCTGAAATGTATTTCTTTGTAATAGTGTTTTTACCCTTGCACATAAAAAAATGATCTCATCAAATTGTATACAATAGAAAACTAATTTGATATAATATATTTATTTGCAGGCAGGACAATGGACGTCCTAAGGATTGTTATCCTGCTGGTAGGACATGTTTGTCCCATGTTTATGCATGTGGAAACCATGTAAAGAGGATATGCTAGCAGATATGCGGTGTAACAAATAGAAAATAAGGTGAACTGAAGTCTTCCGTGCTAAAAATACCCCCTGGCTTTCAACTTCTTATCTCAACACATTATTACATTGACATATCTGGCCTCCACATCAACTACAGTGCGGTGGGTCAGGTCACGTTTTTGCTGCATGTAAACCAACAGTAAGGTCACGTATGTCAATTCTCTCTCTATTGTTGTCGATAACTCTAACCTATGTAATACTAGGAAAAAGATGCAAATGCTCGCTAGAGAGTAAACGTTGCTATCTTCTATAATTGTTTACTTCCTGGCCTGCTAACTGTGATAGCTATATTTAGAATAACAGGAGTGAGGTTAATTACCATTGAGGCTGGATTCCTGGCTGACTGTGGTTAATGTGTAGCCAATAGTCCGTGAGACTACTGCACACTACCAGGAACCTTAGCTTCATTGTGGTGGCAACGTGTGCTTAATTAACACCTTCAATTATTCACACATACATATTCTATAAATTCAATGGAACCGATAATCATGGTGTAATAACAATTCATACAGCCAGTATAAGTCATAGATTATTGCTCTAACAACAATTAATTGTGCAATTCATTGTGGTTAAATGCATAATAAATATCTGTGTGAATGACAATATTGCTACATATACTGGTTGTTGGGTTTATAGTACTTCAAATAGACTTCAGATCATGGTGTAATAATGATTCACACAGCCAGTCAAGTCATAGATTTTGCTTTAACAGTGGAATTCTTTGTGGTTAAATGCATAACACTGCTAGACGTATTGATCACTGATTATTTGGTTAATATTTTATTCCAATAGACTTTGGAGGGAGTAGAAGAGGGCATTGTTACAGTTGCTGTAGTGGCCTTTTTGACATGGGAATGAATTATGGTCTGTGGTTAGTAAGTTTGTCCAAGTGAGTGGGCCCAATGAAGTGGTTGTGAGGGGGAGTCTCCCAGTGTATGGCTTCTTCTCATGGAGTAGGTTGGTTGGTTGGTTGGTCAGGGGCTTAGCCATTGTGTTAACCACAGTGCCACCACAATGGTAGATTGTGTCTTCCAATGGGAGGAAGTAGTTTTGCAAAGTTGCTATGGCGAAGGTTTAAATAGATTCCCCTCTTCCTTTATTTTAAGAATGATGCTTTGTTTACACCCTCTCACCCCCCCCCCCCCCCTTAATTGTGTATATGTACATTCCCATACAACATTACTTCAGCAATGTAAAAAAAGATAAGCACTTGGTTTCTTTGGAATGGCAAACACATCTGTAGTTTGTGCAAACTAGGGACTGCCACAGCATTAAAATTACATAATGCACACCTACTGCTAAAATACTGACAATGCCTTGCCTTGTAATATTCAATTCTATAGGTACACTTTTTTCTTTATCACTATTACTGTAACCACTCCAGAGGCTACAATTCTTACCTCTGTATTTGAACTTGAAAGTGAAGTTTATAATTGAACATTTCAAAGGAACTACGTAGTGCCCGGATTCAAGAATAACAAAAAAATTACAAATCATTATAACAGTTTGAAATGGAAATGTAGAATCAACCCCATATTTGCTTGGCCTAAATGCCACAGCTCGAAAGCCAAGTGCACTTACGAGCATTTGATTTTTTGCGGTTGCATTTTTCAACTTTAAAGCTAAAAGATATTGCACATTGAGTTGATGGCTATATTTTACTACGGACATACAATGGACTACTGAAAGCTGGTCAAACGCTTACAAATAGTCAAAAATATGAAGTAAGAACTGTCAGATTAATGATACATTATAGATACAACTCATCTGTACTAGAGTATAGCTATGTATATGCTATTCTCCTATTCATGCAATTGCTGATCAATTTAATCCCCTCCCCTCCCTTTGTCACTGACACTAACTAGAGCTAATCATAACAGAACCCTAGAGAAATTAGGAACAGATGGTCTCAGAAAAAAACATGGCAGTTCATGTTACATTCCAAATACCAATACTCCATGTAATTTCAAACTTCACAAGATCCGCCATGTCCCCTACAGCCATTATATAACTTCCTGGAAAATACCACATTTTATGGTGCAAATTACGAGGAAAAAAAAAGAAGAAAAAAAAAGAAAAAAAGAAGAAGAATATAACATTCCTGGAAACTATAGACATGGTCAAATGAACACAATTAAAAGTACCAGACTATGCATGTATATTCACTGATTAATAATAAAAAAAATAAAATAAAAAAAAACCAACAGGAAATTATTGGCTATGAATATGTGGCTGACAGATGCGTTAAACATTCTCTGCTCAGCAGAACTTCGAACTTCAGAAATAAGTGATTAACAAAACTAAAGGAATTCTGGAGGAGCACCATTGAAGGAAATGAGTTATTATTATTCAGTTACTACTAGGTATATATTAAAAAAAAAGCAAGGATGTTCGAATTATGCAAGAAGTTTAAACATAAGAGCTAGAAAGTGTTGTGCAATTGATTTATAAATTGATTTATAAATTGCTTTAGAAAATACCAGAATTATTTAAAAATTACAGGCACCCCTGGTTTTATACTGCCTATATAAATGCTCAATGCTGAACTGCATACCCACTATCCACTGCAGATAAATGATGAAACTCCAACAATATAGGCAAGTTGTATGTAAATCTACCACAGTGCCATTCTTTCTGGGATGTCTGATGTCTCCTTGAAGTTTCCCCAATGGGTCGTCTGCAACACGTGGAATGTTGTTAACTAACACAAAAACATCTTGTCTCTGAACAAGGTCACACAATACTCACTGAAATCTAACGCAAAGTGAGCAGTGGTCATGACTGTCTTTCTTGTGTCATCGCTTAAGAATCTGCTGCTAAATATGTACATCAACTTTCTACACTAGGTATGGATATACAATGTGGAAGAGATGAAAAGGGGTACACAATTATAAGGGTAATAGCTATATGATCGGCACAAACAAAAAAATAAAGAAATATAAAATAAAATATATATATATATATATAAATAAAGCAAATTTTCTCGTTCTAACAGCCAATATTGTTAATTAAACTTAACCCGACGTGTCAAAGTCTATTAGGCAAACATTTTATGGAGCATTTCTTTTTGTAAAAAAGGAAGGAAAAAAAATAGAGATTTTCCAATATATACACGTATATATGTTGTTATATCACAGTCTATGAAAAATAGTCAACACATCAGGTTTGTAGTTGTGGCTCGCACTTGTCAATCCAGAAGTATATCGTGCAACACTATGATGCAGAAATTAAGACTGTCGATGAAGAAACATTGTACGTACATATCTCAAAGCCATCAAGCCGTGACCGTCAATGGTGGCTAAATAGGAGTCAATGACCATGTACGGCATTTACCACTCCAACAGTTTTTACTGTGTCTAGACTCAAGGTACACCCACCTAATCATACTAAACACTCACACATACACACATGCATGCCCAGATAGATGTGTGAATGCGTAGTTGGCTTACAACTCAGCAGAGCCCTGCTTACTGACCTCACCACTTCTGTCGCCAGAGCAGCCCATAACAATAATGTTTGCAAATTGGCTTATGATAGTTGTATGTATAAATGCTAATTTGGTAATATTTCAGCTGTATCTGTTCTGGCAGAATCAGATAGTAGCATAATTAACTTACCCCCTCACATTTAGTCATCAAGGACTGACAGCATCACTATAAATGATAAATTTGAACTCATCTCAAAACTGTCTCTTGCACTAATCCAAGAATGCTTCAGAAGGTAGTGGCATGATATCATTACCCCGGCAAACTATAGGTTGTGTGTAAGGACTGACCAATGGAGGCTTTGGCTACCAGCAAAATGTGAAATTTTGCAAATAAACACACCACAAGTCATCTAAATTATCAAAACAATTATCTCCTCTCAATCCCCAACAATTTCATGCATTTACTTGGCGTGGCACAAATTCTCAGTGGAAATTAACGCTCTCCCATCGACACACACACACACACACACACACACACACACACACACACACACACACACACACACACACACACACACACACACACCCAGCTCCCATGTATGTACTACAGTTTCTATTACTGCATCCAGTCTTCTACTATTCTTTGTAATACCTAATGTGTATCACCCTATACTTATGGATGTAATTTATTTCAGAGGGTGTAATATGTATATGGTCACAGTAAGAATAATAAATAATCACACGTCCGCACAAGGCTGGTGGAATTGAGAGTGATCATTCGTCAATCCCAGCACGATTAACACACTCGTTTGTAAGCTTGAGGGCCACCACTTTAGCTCCAGTCACCACTAGCTTTGTGTATAAATGAAAACACTAACAAACAAACAACAACTCTTACTTAGCACAATTCCCAGACAAATGGTATGTGCACCAACTCCTGCAGGCGTCCAGTAATTGAGTTAATAGACACACCTGCATGCTAAGTGGGGGCCATCTAGCATTGCACACATCAGCAGGTGTGTGTGTGTGTGTGTGTGTGGTATACACAGGGACTTAATATTGCGCCAACCTAAAGCAAACTAGGCTTAAAGTGACAGGGAAATGTGCAATACACACATGAAATGATACTTCACCGCAACACTATGCAGGTGATTACAAGTTAAAATAAAGAATGCAGCTAAGGCAGATATAGCTACGGTAAAACAACTGTAGGGGTAAAGGTATGCTACATTATTCTTCAGTTTAGATAATGGATGGTAACACAGGTGTAGTAATAATTAAATTCTGGCTAATGGTTTGATGTAAAAAAAAGTACTCTAATTCATATGTCAACAATACTTAAGAGATAAAAACAAACGCAATAAAAGAAACCTCCTGTATCTTTCACTTCATCTAAACCAATTGAAATAGAACCATGGTACAGTTTTTACTACTGAAAAAAAAAATCCATCATTGCATCTAGTTACTAGGTAACGACACCCACACCCTGAGTTTCCCAGAACTGGTAGCTATACATGAGGACACTCGCCAAGAGAAATGGGAATGAAGAATCCAATGATCTAACATGGCGGTTACCAAGTTCTCATGCACACAGTTAATTGCCTGGACTCTGATGTCAAATCTGATTGATGTTAGTGGACATTTGTGCATAAGAACATTTATACAGTGTCTACCCGCTCCTTTTTAAATAATACATGTTATGGATTCATGGCTTGCTATATTTATATCCTTATTCATCAAAATATAGAAAGTATAAGTTTTACATGCAAACCACATTTTAACTGTTTTATTACCCACACATACAGCAGGAGGGCAAGGTAAAGAAATCTGTATTTATTCCACTCTAAATATAGGCACATCATTATTTTTAGGTACACGACCAGTAAAATAACTCATGATATCTCACACTCACATGCTGTATAGCTTGTGTAAGCTCACTGCCCTTGTAGTTATAGCAACCAGCCAAGCTTTACGCTGTGAGTTACTAGTCCCTGTACTAACTACCGTAGTGTAGGTATCTAGTGTGGAATAAACCACTTATTACACTCTGTCAGAGTGATATGGCTAGACATTTCACTCTTTAATTTCACTCGCCTCTGGCTTGTGAAAATAAATTAGCCCGGTTGTGAAATATTTCACCATTTCATACTCTGACTCATGTAGTGTGTATATTTTACTGGAAAACTGGAGATTTATGAATATAACATATATTTCAACTTTATGTAATGATTGCCTTTGAAAATAAACGTCACTGCTACTTGCAAACTTCAGTTTACTTGCTGTACTGTTGGTTTTTGTTGGTGACTATCTTTACCAATATTAGGCTAGCTGTGCCTACCATCACGCCATTGAATTAAAATATTTACGATAATTCCTACTAAATTACTATTTGCTAAATGATTCTTTATGCCCACCCCCCCAAAAAACAACAACAACAACAAAAACAACAAACAAACCATAACGACCAGGTCCAGTGTTTATCCGAGCTCTAATGCTCCCTTTAATTCTTTGAAATATATGAAACTCAACGTGACTCTGAAGCAAACTCAACAACAACTACAAAAAAGTGATCTGATGGGCAGATGTTTGTTCGTTCCAATAAAAGAAATGCACAATTGTATTATGACCCACTGACTTTGTGCATTACACTGTAGCTTAAAATATACATGAGAGAATCACGTCCAGGAGTTCAGCAGTGGAAGCGGTTCATTCACACCACCTAACCCAATTACTGCCTTCCTCCGGTGACCACCACTTCCACCGGTGACCACCACTTCCACAGGAACTTGCACCAGCTGACTGTAGTCCTATGGAGTTAACCCAGTAGCTGCAGTAGATTTAGAAGTAACGTTTTGCTCAACACTTCCTGTGAGGGGATGAGAGAGTGCATTCTCGTGACTGACTGGACACTCTACTGTAGGGCTGGATCGGTTCCCAACACCTGATATGCTAGGGTAAAATACTACTGCATAATCTAGTTATACCATATTAGGGAGCATTTCTATAGGCGTCCTGTCACTGGATCACAGAGGCCCCTGGAGTGGTAAAAACTATATATCCTGCACTAATCCTTGTTCTCATTGTATTGCAGTACAAACATCAGGCATTGCTTCAATCAATCAATAATTATACATACGTATCCCAACTGAAATTTACCTTGATGGCATGCGAGTTTGAAGTAGAAGCTCCACACTATCTATCGGGCACTAAAAAGTTTTGTCTGTTAAAAAGAAAACTAAATATCATTAAAACTAAATATCATTAACTTCACTTTTTCATTATGAGATTTTATAATTACATGTATCAGGAAACAAGTCTACACCTAGAAATAGTCAATTATTTATTTTCGGTCTCATTTTTTACATGTAATTGGTACATATGAATACTTCACACTATGGATTCTACAACCAAGTCACCTCTGGAAAGATAAGCTATAAATTTTGCTCAGCTCTTTTTATTACATCAATACCTAACAACAACAACAACAACAAGAATAATAAATCATAAATAATAATAATTATTATAGTAGCTAAAACAGCCACAAAACAAAGCACAACAGCAAGTGCTACATTCTTGTAATGACAATCAGCTAAGAATGCTAAACTACATACATAGCTACACTTATTACGATTAAAGCTTTCTTCTCTGAAAGACACTACATGCACATCCTAGGGCAAAACCCAAGATTCCTAAGGCCCAGTAATAAGTGGTGATGTCATAGAGTATCATACAGTACAGGAAGGAGAACAGTAGTCTCATTGGCAAGGACCAGATTAACCTAGTGGGAACGTATGTAGAGAAAATGCAGATAAATTAGGAGAAGAGTGGAGAGAAAGAAGGGCGTGTGGGAGGGATTGCCCGACTTCATGGTCTAGTTCACTCAATAGTAATTAGAGATGGGCATTTACCAAATATAAGGCAGAGCTTATTTGAGAATCCTTACTTGTATTACTGCTGCCATAGCAGCACTCTAAGCAGGCTGCTGGGAGATACATATATATATTTCAAAGATAATACATACTCTGATGGCTGGCTCACTCAACTGTAATATTTATGGCCGTCCACCCACTGATTGGTTATAATCACAAATTTCACACTTGACTAGCTGACAAAATATACTCAACATATGCACATCCTTATATAGGACTATGAAACATCGTTGACTACATATGCTATTGCAGTAAAACCATGAGAGCTTGTATATTTTGAGATCTTGGCTAGAAGTTTAATAGCAATTTTCTTCCATAATTGATGCACAACATTGTTCACAGCTTTGATGGCTAATTTCATGCATTCCAGGTTGTTGAAGTAGTGGATCCTGTACACTAAGTACTTAAAATACACATTTCTCTGGCTAGTGAGCATGCTCACAAGGTTAGACAATTAAAATTCAATAAAATAAAATAAAAATAGAAAAAGATAAAGAAAAAAAAGCCAAAAAAAAAAAAAAAAAAAAAAAAAAGGATACGCAAAAGAATCCTAGTGGACTTGGTTGTGACACAGCAATTACGTGAGGCCACACATTACAAAGGGCTTTTATTTGTTGCTAACTTTTGTCAGTGTTGGTACATGACCTCTATGTTCAACCCTCGCGAAGGAAACATCATGCTTCCACTAGCAGCCATTGGAGAAGAAGTTAGAGCAGGGACTAACCCATTCATGTTGTGAAAGGAATCTGGTAGATTCTATAACACCTCTATCATTTACACCCCTCCCAACACTGACTTAATCAAGAGAAAATGAATTTTACTACATCATGTTGACTTTCAATTACATTTCTATTATTATTGGTAACTCTGATAAGTAGTAAATCTTCATAACTGACAGTCATTTTGCCATTCATATCAACACTCAGAGCTCTCAATCAGCTGTGTTGTGGTTGCACGGGCTATTACTGGAACAATTGCTGCATGAGTTGCATAACCATACTAATATTATGCAATAGTTGGCAAACTATTATGCAACGACTTTTCTACAATACTTATGCCGTGAACTCCTCTCGTTGGTGATAATTACCCTACATAGCCACTCTAACTGATAATTGAAGTGATAATGAGTGTTAAGTATAGACAGAATAACTTATATAAAGATGACTATTTAGCTTAAAATTGGTTCTAGATTTTTCACTTTCTAACCTTTGTCCTCTGAGACTGAGGTCAACATATATACACAATTTAATATTATTATATATTGGACATGATTAAATTAAGCTTCATGCCATAACTCCAAGAGTATTGTTACTTACCAATGTTGGCTACTGTTGTGAGTGTGTATGTGTGTATGCATGCAAGTGTGTGGTATGTGCATGTGTGTGTGTATGTGTGCGTATGTGTGTATATGTGAGTGTGTATGTGTGTGTGTGTGATTCTCAAGCAGGTTGAGAAATTCTGGATAAAGATTGAAAAAAAGAAAAAAGAAAAAAAAAGAAAAGAAATAAAGCACCTCCTTGCGAACCCTCAGTGCTTCATCTAGTATTAGTGTTAATACCAGCACTAACTGCACCTCTGAACTCACTGGTAATTTGCATGGTCTCCTGTTCATCTGGTAAATGAAGTAAACTTCTGGTACATGCAGACACTCTGGAGTACTTCTGCAGCTTGATAACACATTCAATGCTGATGTCACTCCTAGATCACAGACTCCTCTCTCATTCGCTTGCTGAGGGACATCGACACAGCTCTGGATATACACAACAAATTCCAAACTTAAAAAATGTATTTAATTAACTGAAAATTAATAATAAGTTTACATTATTCTGACCACACCCAATCACAACAATGTCACTCCAATTATGATGTAGCATCTTCAGTAGAAAACAAATTGAATTATTACGACCGTCTTTAAAAAAAAAAAAATTCCAACAGATTCAACTGAGTATTTACTAATCCCACCCCACCCCCCTCCTAATATGTAGTACAAGCATATTGAACTACATCAGGAAATACAGAAGTTCTTCTGCAGTTTAAGTGTTAGTTATTACACTTATAGAATATGAAACAGGAGTCGTATTCACAGCTGGTATTGCAAACAGCCACATGGAGCAGCACTCCTTGTGCTTGCATGCATTCTGCTAGCTCATCCTGCAAATACCAAGGAGCACATTTTCTGAATAGTGGCAGGTTATGGTGAAAATAAGTGCAACTTGTAGGCCCCACACGAGCTGGTAGCACGCGTCTGTGTGCCTGCCACACACATGCTGCATTGTTGTAAGGATACTTAAAAACAATTTTTTCCCTAAAACCTTAAATTTCCATTCAGCTTTGTAATCTGACGTATATTTTTTTGACTGCAAACACGACTTATTGATATGCTGCAATGGTTAAGGTCAGGGATGTTGGCTAGCTATGCCAGATCAGATTTGAACCTGGACAAATGCACTCAGCCGGGCATGATAAACAAGACATGAGTATAATCTGAACGTATACATACCCGCCAGATGCACATGTGGAAGTTGCTCACAGTGTTGAATTGACCAAGGTCAAGGTCCAGATCAGATCAGATGTTCTTGGAACTAAAAGCCACAGGTGCAGTGCTTGCTCTATTTTTAAATTTTCAACTCAATCCTGTGTTAGTAATAATCCCTTTCAGGTGAAGTATAACCTGTGTAGAAGAAAATATAGCACACACAATTGGTGAATAAAAAAATAATGTAATAATAATGCCTGGTAATTGCAGAATTAGTCAGGGTCCATATGTAATTTCGTTGGACATTTTTGGAGAAAGTGTAAACTCCCTTTTTATGAAAATATATTATTTATTTGTTTTAAAAACCAATGTTTACATTTTTTTCAATGTATATATAAGGTGGCTGTGGTGAAATTCAAATAACCACTATTCTATAACCTAATTTTGATTTGAATTTGTGATTGTGTCAAATGATGGACCTATGTAGCTACAGGTTATTGAGTATCATAAAGATACCATACCTTTCATATAATGTTCCAAAATTATGAATGTCATAATTCTTATGCATATAATGTTGGCCTATTCAACATTGTTATTTCTGGGTGACAGTAATAGTATATACACACTACAAATCATCGCCACTGCTATTCTCATTGTCTCTGAGTGCACATTGATATACAAGCTTCATTTTGTCCATGTCATTGCTTGTAATAGCAGTATGAACCATTTCTTCCTCACAAGCTTCTGGAGAGTAGAGGACAGCAGGTTTCCTCCTGTCCTTTTGTAGAACACTCTGGGCAATTCCGAAAGAATTTTGTTTTTCAGCCATTTTCTAGTGAATGTAGGTACATGGTTTTCCAAGGCTTCTGTACCACCAAGCATGTTGATGTAAGCTCTTTCAATGTCATTGATAGAAAGATAAGCTTTATTTTGTGTTTGAATATCGACCAGATTGATCAGTTCAATCAAGCTTGCAATTTGCATTGAACAATCTTTAGTCTGCTTGTTTGATTCAGTGGCTTCACCTCGCAAGACATGGAAAACATGCTTGGTCCAACATGGCT
>WLWI01004900.1_pt1 | contig 11230 bp, 10 predicted proteins | sample 6701501 | NCBI WGS metagenome assembly WLWI01 (sample SAMN12718690, study PRJNA515312) | sponge metagenome | isolation source: marine sponge | host: Mycale hentscheli | place: New Zealand: South Island, Marlborough, Capsize Point | collected 2014-11-01
ACTATGCATTTATAGACCATTAATAATCAGCTACATATCACTATGCATTTATAGACCATTAATAATCAGCTACATATCACTATGCATTTATAGACCATTAATATTTTTATCGGAATTAGGTACAAGTTTTAAATGTTATGATGCATAGCTAAGTTGTTTGTTTGTTTGTTTGTTTTTAACTTGAGGGTTTTCTATAGCTATGTCTATCCATGCATTGTTGCATGAATCCACTTGTACTTTTCTGCTAAGTTAGTTCAGATGATCTGACTATTTAAAAGAAGTTAAATTCCTCTGTCCACACGCCTCTCTTTCAAAGTTTTGCATTCTGTCCACAGTCCTCTTTAACTGAGCCAGAGGTTAAAAAAAAAAAAGGAGTGTTTTAACAAAGTTGGGTGTGGCACTGATAGAACAGTTGACCTATTATTTAACTCCCACTTAGCTACTTATACTTTTACTCCATTACTTGACATGAGGACCAAAAATGTATTTAAGGTGGACAACGGTGCACATGTGACCTTTTTGCAAAGTTTATAGAAGTTTAATGTACAGCATATTTATGATAACTTTGCTAATATTATTTTCAGGTCATGCTATTGTGGATTTCTACATGTCTGAGAAGGCAAAAGAGAGTTATGGAGATCACTGCATGGAATATCTGCGAATAGCTAATACAACTGGAGAAATCAGGTAAAAAAATCGCTGTGCTATATATACTTTATAATGATGAGTGGGACTATTTCTTGTTTCCAATGCCATTAAGTGTCCCCCATGAGACCTAAATTAATTCCGTATGCCCTAACAAATTTATTTTCAGCCTCAGTTGAAAACTGCACAATATTTTTGTACGTTATTGTTGTTTTGTTGTTACTTTGATCTAATAGACACTTATTGATTGGTCACTGCATAATTTACGACTGTGTAAATGTCTCAATGCCGTCTTGCACTTTGTTTCTTCTTCAAACCTATATGTTGCAGCGGTATGAAAGCTTTGTTAATCTTAAGTGACTTCAAAATTGAATACCCTGTGCGTCCATTGAAGAAGAGATTGATTGATAGGCTGAGATCAGTGAATCTGCCACTGACATTTATATATGGCAATGAATCACCGTATAAGAATGGTGGTGGAGATGCTGTCCAGTCTAAAGCTCCTGAGGGTCTTGTGAATGTGGAATATGTGGATGGATCAAGTCACCATATACATGCTGAAACACCACAAAGACTGGTTGAAATTTTAACTGATGTACTTGGAAAGTTATGAGTTGTGTTGCAGAGTGCTTCTCTTCTATAATGTCTTCTTTTTTAATACGCATGTAGCTACACCATTTCAAGCCATTAAAAATAGTTTGCCAATTTAATTTTTGTTGGATTACAAAAGAGAAACAGTCCTAAATTATAGTAACATTTCAATTGAACCCTGCAGTTACTCATTAAATATTTAAAGAGATTAAGTATGCACTAAATAACAATCTCAATAGCTATACTATATATTCACAGAACTTGTTACCTTACTTAGTCCAATGTACTAACTAGTACTACCTGTCCAGTGTAACTAATTAAATAATGAAATTAGGGCACAATTGAATTAGCAAGAGGTTGTAATTAACTCGAGCTGTTCTTATCAAAAGGTTTAAGAAAACATCTTACAATACCTGCAAATACTTGTCCAAAACTAATTGCTTGTCTCTAGATGTTATTCAGCTTATAAAACCAAACAGTAAGCAATACAATAGTGCATAATTGAAGAAATTGTACTGAGTGAAGTATGCTGGTCTATTTTACTCGGCCTTGATTAAATTTGCTTAGCATAATTTGAGCAAAATAGGTATCCTAAAGAAAGAAGCAATATTCGAGCAAAATTAGTAGCCAAATAGCATAATTTGAACTGGGATCTAAATGTCAACTATGATATTTACACAATTGACTTTGCTAGTATATACTACACTCTAATTACAATCAAATTAAAGACCTTCACACCTTTAATTTGCACACATTAATGGAATTCTACCTGCATACATCGTTTTTATTCTCTATCATACTTTACCTTAATCACCCCACCTTGAGCATGCCTATAAAACTACCAGGCATTCAGTTGTTCAGTTATTGTCTAATTGCTAGAATTTCAGTATACTGATAGTAGCTAACCACTTCACTGCTACTTAGAACGAATCAAGTAATAAGGAGTCTTGTATTGACAGAGATGATACCAAAGAAAGCATGGATCAATCAACTTATATAACCTGGTTCTCCCACTGCCATTTCCTCGCTGGATCACCTATGATCTCCAACTCCTGCTAACTTATCCAGAAAGAGACATCTGAGGTAAAATCCTCGTCCTAAACGTGTTCAGACGAGTAAGGAGAAGAGAAGTGGAATCTGAATGAGTCTCTACAAGCGAGTGAAATTGTATCCAACTGACAAGTTTATTGTAAGAAGTATTATTTGGTCATGCATGCATGTAGGGAAAAGTTGGCTTTGAAAAAGGTTCTATTGAGTATCATATCAAAGGTCCAACTTGCATTGGTGGGTAAAGAAGAGTCTGGAATTCAGAAACCCCTACATGTGTATGACAGTTGAACCTGGTTAGTTGGTGATGGCTTACTTGACTCTACTCAAGTAAAAGGTTGCGACTGCAATGCTGAAGGCAAGAGTACTTCTCAGCAACATTGACCTATTATGAAACTTGCTCAAAGCACATGGTTATGCTCTATGAGCTCAACGAATCTAAAACAAACTGTTGCTATTTACACGTCAGAGAATTGAGCAGAATAAAGCAGGAGGTTCTCAATCAGCCATTGTCCATTATTTACCCAAGTATGAATGGGTATTTGTTGTAGTCCTAAATACCTCACAAATGACTGGGAACTGAGTCATTGTGTGGAACGGCCGAAGCTTTTGGCTAAGACAATGACAGAGAAGAAATTACTCGACAGATTTTTGCCATTCTTTCAACTTAATTCGAATATTCTAATTTGATTGCTGCAGATGTGCAATGCATGGCAGGGCACCTGTCAATGATGTGGAAATGATGTGGAAATGAGGACAATCAAAGTTGTTTGTAATGTACTACTAACTGCAAATTAAATAATTAACCCTTTACAATGACCGCTAGCTATGTGATGCTTCTCTACTGATAAAACTTGTCCTGTTATCAACAAAATCCGCCGTAAAGAAAAGTGCCATTTGTGCCGAGTTTCCTTGCAACATTTCTTTTTTATGAAATATATGATTGGCAAGAAAGCAAGGCACTCTTTCAAGTAACTCGATGTGTTTGTCAAGGAAATGTGTTTGTCAAGGAAATGTGTTAGGGTGTTTGTTACCTTACCACATGTGTTTGTTACACAGTACAGTTAATTCTCTAATTACCATAGGCAGTACCATGAGATAGCTACATCATGGGATTATACAGATATTTTTTTTTAAAAATCCTGTTGCTTGGGTAATTAAGGTTAAAAAGTATTCTCTAAATGAAACTAAAATTTGGAAAATAACTTTATTTACTTTAAGTGACATCAAACAATACTGATTGTTATAATAACTGATGGAGACGGGAGGATGATGAGCTGACATACTAGGAAAAAAAACACTATGAGGCTATTGAATCAATAGTGACGAACTTCTTGACCTCAAGAACTCAATTCGCTCATTTTTCTGTAGGAAATATGACATAAAATTTAGTATAGCTAAATGCTGACCATAAGAAACATTATAATTTCTCATTTTACCAGCAGAATCAGTAATCTAAGAAACTCTTTAATTACCTTGCAGAGGTCATTTCTTAACATTTCTCTCTCCCTCAACATCATGTCTGTAATGTAGGACATGTCTCCTTTCTCTTTCTTCCTGGTCCTATGATCTCTGTATATTCTAGCATACTACAAATATTAAAATAAGTTAAGTTACGCTGCATAAACTTAAATGATCAGAACAAATTTTAAATTAAATCAGTATGATGATTGAATATTCAACAAAGTGGTGTTGAAAAGGCATGTTACTTCCAAAAATGAAAATTCAAGAAGGTAAATCAACCATTATACGATTTCAAAGGAGTCATTTTAAGCAACATTATTATGAGCCAATGATGATACACGAACATGTTAAAAATTGTGAGAGTGAGTGTGTTTGTGAATTAAACTTTGCTAGCAACCTACCTTAGGAATGAATATGACTCCAAAGAAGACAAGCGGAGAAAGAGTAGAGTATGTAGTGAGAGACCAAAACATCTGAACATGCCTAGGCAGCCATTGATGCTGAGGATCAAGACTAGTAACCACCAGGATAGCCAAGACCAAGTAGGAGACTATAATGGCCACTGCCAGTCTAGCACTGCTCTGACCTTCCTCTTGAAATCTGAGGTCCTTAATCTTGGTGTTTTTGAAGCTAAGGTATCCTAGCAACAGCAATGTAATGATAGTATACATCACGAGAGCAATCTTCCAGTTGGAAAAGAAAGTTGAGTGATTGAAGCAGTGAGACAGTCGGAGATCAACTGATGGAGACAGCTGTAAAAACACATCTCTTTCATATTCATTCCATTACATAAAAACATGTGGTACTCATTTTAGTTCAGTTAATGTGACCACTGGCAGGCACAAGAATTTAGAGATCACACGACATAGTTCTACTGTGGTTGACAAAACCAAGTAAAAGTTAAGATAGGCTTTGAAATGAGTCTTTACTCCGCAGCTGGAATAAACTACACCAGATTGAAGCAAATTTTTATTATGGGATATATTAGATGGCATCACAAAAATATATATGCATGATTCTAGTTAAAACCGAGACAACTGGTACACTGAAGGTCAAGTGCACTAGTTTGATGTAACTAAGATGCTCCTCTGTGTTCATAATTGACTAACAGAGTAAGTCCTTTAATAAATCACAAACAAAACACTAATTCAACTGAAGATGCACCATTTCTTGTTCAGTAAATTGCTTCTTCAAATCACCAAGTATATTTGCATGTATTATTATTAGTATCTGTCAAAGTATAATATAAGCTATGCCTAGAAGTATAGCAACCACTTTGTAAGCTAGCAGCACTAGCTGCAATTTATTATACCATACTATTTCAAAGATCAAGTCTAAAATATATTCTCCTGTTTTATTCCAAATACCAATCACTCACTGAAAGAATAGCTTCACTTGGTATAGGTCTATCAATGGCCAGCCACAGTACAAGTAGTAAAATATACAAGAATGAAATAGTACTTATCAGAGCATTCAAATGACCAGGTCCTATGCCAGATACCTAAAGATAATTAAGTATATTTAAAATCAAGTAAGACAGTCAACACATAAACATAGCAAACCTCGCTGCTTTGTTGAGAATTATAGAATATCCTATATACCCTCCAGCTTTTAGCCACAAAGATTGCAACAGCTATCTGCTGTCCCACGCTGAACAATGGATACTCAACCTACACACACACATCACACATAAACACACACATACACATGAATACTATGCACACATGCTACACCACAAATTCATATTAAGCTTTTTTTATTTTTTTTGTTTGTTTGTTTTATCTTCAGAAAAAATTGTCAACTGCTTTTTTTGTAGCTACTGGTAATTAGAGCAGTAAGAATAACTAAATTGTGATAGGAGCTGCCAGTCCTCAGCAAAATTGAGATGAGATGCTAAAGTTTTACTGGTCAATGGCACTTGTCTTTCAAAATAAAACTACTAAAAGATATCACCCTTGTCAATAAATAGGGGCTGAAACATTAACTTTATGTAAACTAAATCATGTATTTATATAGTAGCTTTGTCTTAGTGTTTTCATTTCATTTATTTTATTAACCATGCTTGAGAGGGTTATAGTAGTCATCCTGTCTGTTTGTCTGTCTGTCACGCTCTGATTTTGGAGATTACCGACAATTAACCGTTGATTTAGGCATGAACTTACTCAGAACGATGATTTAAGACTTTTATTGTGCTACTTTTTTCTTTTTTTTCGGGCAGATTTTTAAGAAAATGTGAAGCTGTCAGCTCTGCGTAGGCATCAAGTCGTTATTACGTGAAATAATTTCTTGCTGCCCTGTAATAGTTTTGATGGCTTTATGCCAGGAAGTTAATGGAGTGCTGGAAGTTAAGTTTCAACTTGAAAATATATACCAATGAGTGTCTCTGGCCTGTTTAGCTTCTCTTATGAAGACTACATTTACATCTACTGTTTTCATTGCTTAAAAGGTATTGATGCCTGACCTGATCAGAATAGCCAAAAGTTATTCTTTTGGTCTGACATAATTTTGTAATAGCTTAGTAGCACTGAGGGTTCATACCTTTGGTGCTTCAGTTACAGAGTAACTCTTACTTTTTATATATTTGCTTAACCTAGCAACCAATCTCACCAAACAATGGCTCTTTTGTAGGAACGCAGTAGCATAAAGTATTTTTTTATCCATTATTATTATCCCCAGTTCACTTTTAACTCTGTAACTAGCTACACAAAATGCTCATCACTCTCTTTCTTCCTGAGCCATCCCAGCTCTTCTTATTCTCCTCCTTTCCTTTCTTCAGTTCTTTCTTTTGTCTATCTCTCCTGTTCTCGGTCTCTCTGTCCTTATATCGATTATGGACTTGGGCTTTGTAAATCTATTGCCTTTCCCTTTTGGCTTCCTTGTGGATTTCACCTGCTTTTAGCCACAAAATAGTGGCCATTTTCTTAAATTGCCTCCCACTGAAAGGTGACTATGCTTTACCCATTCAATCTGTGGTGACTCTTAACCAACCCAGCTCAGCTAATAAATAAATTGTTCTTGAGTATACACACAGTCATGGTCGTCATTACTGACACACAAGTGTATTATTACATGGATACTTTTTTAACAAGAATTAGTATTGAGTACAAAATTTGCAGTGGTAAAGATGTCTTGTACACATAAACCTTAGCAATACTGGATACTGAATTGAGGAGAAGAAGCCCCTCATCTCTCCCACTAAGAAATAAACCTAATAATAAGATATATAAGGTTGGCTCTTGACACTTACAATGCATATAAACTGCTTCCAGCCATCTTCAAATTTGTACTCTTTTGAAGAGAAACTGAGTCCATACAGAATGCCAGAGGGCAGGACAGTCATACTTGAGAACATGGCCAAGAGCATGTATTTCGGACTGGTAGACTTGATATGTCTGAATAAAAAAAAAACACTAAAGCAACTTATAGATAAGCATAGGAATAGATGACTCAGCACATTTACAGTTTTGACTCTCTATTGTATATGAAGGATTTATAGGGTTTCCCACCATCCCAGCAGTTTAGGATTATAAGGAGCATAGAAAATTTTGGTAGCTGCTAATAAACGGGAGGAAAAAAGTAGATGTTTATGTTCTTTCCCCTCACTTGTTGTTCCAGAAGATTGCCATAGCAATTACCATGGCCATACAGAGGCCAGTTGCTATAACAATGAGAAGCACGGCTGATAGAAGCATGGAGAGTGGAATCACACTATTCACTACAGTGATGCCATCAGATGGAACCACACCCCCTACACAATAAAACAATCAGGTAAACCACACCCCACAACCAGATAGAACCATACTTTTAACTCAATAGCACAATGGATGAAACCACACTCTACACAATGAAACAATAGATACAACCACAGCCCATATACTAAAGCAACAGAAATGGCACCCCTACTTAATTTCCATTCCAATAGTTCAAAGAAACTGGCAAGACAATACTGCTTACATATATAGTCTGTACATATTATACCTTCCCATTTGAAGCCGCTGGCATATCTGTGATATCCTGGGAGAGAGATATTCCCAGTTATATTTATACATCCAGATGAATTGATGAGTATTACTGGCTGTAAAACACCATCTGTGAACATACCCACACAAAACATACATACACAATAAACACAATAGCATATGTTCAGTTGCTTCAGAGGATCATAGCCACACCCACTACTAATTATGTAGCCACACCCAATTTTAAACGACAATTTTTATGCAATATATTTGATTATGACTGAACGTCGATGTATCATATGATAGAGAGAAAAGATTGTTACATAAAAAGTCACGAATTATAAATGTATTGCAAGATAAGGCAATCTATACATAGTTGACAAATTGTCATTTGACAATATTATACCACATCTACTAGACCAATTGACTGAATATTTTAGCCGCTGTATTTCTTTTTCTGAATAAAGTAAGGTGATCACAAGTCAACCTAGTCACTCGTTATCGTATAGTCTGAGCTACATACTTGGTCGAGTAAAGTCAGTGCGTCATCAAGAGAATGTAAGCTATAGTTTTGTGATCATAATGAATACATTATTTCTGCAGCAAATAATGTTCTTTAATAAACTTATTAAATGCCCTAGGTGCACTAGCTATATGGTGCTACATATGAAAAGTTTCATAAATAGACTGAATGTACTCATATAACTTTCCCTCAAGGTAAATGGAATCTGTAAGATCCAACACACAATATGTTATACGTACCTATATACTGGCCAACAAATGCCATTGCAGAAAAATCTTGGCCTTCTGTGCTCCCAAAATTATGATCTTTCTGTTGCATGCCAAGAAAAAACAACAACAACAAAATTAACAAATTAGGCAATTAGCGAATGTAAGTGTTGACTTATGGACATCTTAAACGATCTCTACGTGTGTATTTGTAAATGGGACTTTAGTTCCTCCATAGTCAATGGGACACAGCAGTGCCAATAAATGAATGAACATTATGTTGTACATTGTGACTACTTGAATGATAGAACAAAATTTACATTCTTTCAATAATTGTATTTATGACTATTGCTTGGAGTTTTTTTTAAGTGTTATAAAGAGTCAAATCAAAGCATATCTTTACAATCTAAAAACCACTCACCGCCAATCCCCTAAGTGCAAGTGCTGCAACCTCCTGACGAAGGTTATACAATGTGACGTTCTTCGTGTCCCTCAGGATCCTATGATAGGCCAACACCAGCGCCCAGACTGAGTCATATGCAGCTGCCCACTGAGACTGCCTCAGGAAAGTGGTAGATAGCTGCAGGCCAGGACTCAACATTCTAGCACGCTCCATCACATCACCTACCAGATCTCCAACAGTCTGTTCCTAATATCAAAACTTGTATAATGCTAGCACTCAGGAATGAAAGGAGCCAACAGCTCCTTCAAATAGTAGACCACTGCCTTTGTATCAATGTTTCATATCTATATATTGTAGCTAGCTAGCTATATAAATGTAATAAGCAACTTGAAAATCCAGGGTTCACTTTTTACACTGCCACTACTATGAAGCTAAAATATAAGTAAATACGGCTTATCAGCTATACATCGCTTCCTAGGCTCAGAAAAGTAACGAATTTAGCAGTACTAAGTGCCAACTTTATAGAAATAATTTCTATAAAATGATAATTAAAGGTTTGCCTTTTATAATATAATCTGACATTTTTGTTGAGTGTAATTAGCTGGAGGCTTTTAAGAATAATCTATTAATAATTCATCCCTTACCAGACTATATGTGCCTTCTTGTGATGTCACCACTCCACTTTTTATCACATTATAGTAGAGCGAGTCAAGAACTAGTAAGTACATGTTACTCAAGATGTCTTCCATCTCATTGTTGGTACATGCCTGGTCTCCTGGTAACATACTCAAAGAGGTATGGTCTATTTGCCACCATATTGGGGAGTAGTAGTTAGGGAGGAGCCAAACATGATCCTTGCTTAACAGAACTGGACTCAATTTGTATGCCTGAAAGAAAAACATAATAAATAACAGCCATGTCACAATCCCCACATGGTGGATCTAGGATTTTGTACAGGGGAGAGGGGGTTTAAAGTCTTAAGACACAAACTTAAAGTAACTAATGCTTTATCTAACATCTACAGAATGTATTAGCTACATCAAGTCTTTCTTGCACACTTGAAAACTACCCACTCAAAGATTCACCCACACTGTGATGGTACCCTGGCCACACTGTGATGGTACCCTGGCCACACTGTGATGGTGTCCTGGCCACACTGTGATGGTACCCTGGCCACACTGTGATGGTGTCCTGGCCACATTGTGATGGTGTCCTGGCCACACTGTGATGGTACCCTGGCCACACTGTGATGGTGTCCTGGCCACACTGTGATGGTACCCTGGCCACATTGTGATGGTGCCCTGGCCACATTGTGATGGTGTCCTGGATTGTTTCCGACTTATTTTTTCAGAAAACACTAGTTATTCTTTAGCCGTACGATCGGAAGCTTTTAAAGTTGGTCACCTCCCCTATTGTCATGCCGAAATCACATGAGCAAATGTTTTCTTTGATTGCCCGCAGTAATTTTCTCAGTGGCTTACAGGAGTGCTGGAATTAAAGCTTTCCATTGAAACTACTGGTGAGGTGAGTGTTTCTTGAATGTTTAGCTTCTCATATTAAGACAGAATTAGCTAATGTCTACGAGTTGCATATCAACCACGAGCAACATTCTATTTGTCTTTGTGATAGCTATATAGCTAGCTAGAGTATAATAACGCTGAGGCTTCGCACCTTTGGAGCTTCATTTTTGTTTGTTTTGTACTACCTTACTCTTACATGATATAGACTACACCTTACCATAACCACTTATTGTGGAACGAAATATGATCTTGTGATAAAAAAGGAAATTAAAAAAAAAGAAAAAGAAATGCTAATTCATTTAGTGGACACAATAACTAGCTAGTGACATAATTAATTATACAAGTCTGCCTACGTGGAGTTGGACGACTGCAAGGGTGGTAAAGGGTGAGTAGCACTTTAGTTTCTAGCGAATGGTTTTGACTCCAGAGAGTACCCACTCACTGTTGTCTGATGAAGCTTGTGCAAGTGCTACCTGCTCTTAGTCTCTGTAAAACAGCCCAACACTTTACAAGAGAGTGATGGAATAAATACTTCATGACTAAATTAGGGTGTGTACAGTGGGAAAGCTGTGTTAGTATTTCTATTCCCAAACTTTTGCATTGGGTTCTGGAATAGCACTTTCCCTTCTGTGGCCATATCAAAGGAATGTTTTTAACCTGTTCCTGCAAGCTTTTTCACTGGTGTATGCATTGTAGGCTGGCATTGAGAGACCCTTTTCCAAACTGGTGCAGGAATGTGTTGTCCTGTACAGTGGCCATGCAGGAATGTTGTTGTCTTGTACAGTGGCCATGCAGGAATGTTGTTGTCTTGTACAGTGGCCATGCAGGAATGTTGTTGTCTTGTACAGTGGCCATGCAGGAATGTTGTTGTC
>WLWI01004901.1_pt1 | contig 11230 bp, 13 predicted proteins | sample 6701501 | NCBI WGS metagenome assembly WLWI01 (sample SAMN12718690, study PRJNA515312) | sponge metagenome | isolation source: marine sponge | host: Mycale hentscheli | place: New Zealand: South Island, Marlborough, Capsize Point | collected 2014-11-01
TATCAGCAGGATATACTTCAAAACTTCCAAAGTCTAAAGTATCAGTACTCATAATATCATAAGCCCACCCATCGTAATATACAGGAGGTGTTAATTCGTGTCCTTGGTCATCATAAGTTGCAGGTATCTTAACTACCTTTCCTATATTAACTACTGCCTGAGTACCATTAATATACTGCATAGATGTAACACCCTCTTCGGTTACTTCTTTCCATACATCTTGACTAACTAAATAGTCAAATCCCTCTTGTTCTGTTGGAAAATTTGTTTTGTAAATATTCATTTTTTTATTTATTTATATTGTTGTTAATGCTGCTAATTCGCTATCGGTTAATGCTGTGTTATATACTTTTAAATCTTTAACGTTTCCGTAAAAGTATTGAGATGTGGTTGTAGTTGCTCCTGTTAAGTTTAGTCTGTTTAATACATTTGCATTAAAAGTAGTAAAACTTGAATCTACACCTACTTCAACCCCATTAACCCATAAAGCAACATCATTTGTTTTCCATTTAACTGCCACCTTTAAAAAGTTTAATGATATAGATGCAGAGGTTTTTGTTATATCAGCATCAGAGCCACTTGCAGACCTAACATAACAACCCACTTTGTCCGTATCTTGAAATCTTAATATAATTCTATTGGAATCTGTTCCATCACTTAAAGAAATGTACCTATTACCTCCTATTTCGCTTAATGCTTTTATTTCTGCATACAATACACCCTCTGTTGAGTTTATTACTTGGTCATTACCACTATTATTACAAGCATCAGCCAATCTCGTTACTGCACTACCTTGTGTTGGTATGTAAGATGTAGCGTAGCTTCCTTCTTCAAATTGTGCGCCATAGATGTAGATACTACTTGTTCCATCTCCTTGATAAGTTGTGTATCTTGATGATGATTTAGATTCTGCTAATATTAATTCTAAATTTGCAGATGTTCCACTGCTTAAAACAGTTATATCACACCTATACCACCCATTAGAAAATGATGTAATGTTAGAATCTACAAGTCCATTATTACTACCAATAGTTCCATCTGATAAATCAAAATTGCAAAAATTAGAAGAAAAACCACTAGATAAAACCATTTGCAAAACTCTTTCAGTTCCCTTAACGAATACTGAATATGTATAGTTAATTCCACTAGAAATAGAGGCATTAAGTTTATATACAGTATGTTCTCCGTTATTCGTACCCTCAACTAATTTATAAGCATTATTAGTTCCATCTGGAGATGTAAAACCTTGTACTTCTTTTACTGATACGTTGTCTATTGAGCCTACAAAACTATTCCCTACTACTCCAAAACTAGTATCAACACAAGTAAAAACTCTTTCATAAGTTCCAATAGCAGTTGCTGCTGCTCCAAATGAACTACCGAAACCACTAATATAACCCGTTGTATAATCAGTTATTTCAAAAACAAGTTTATATGTTTTTCCTACTGTTAAAATATTAGGTTTATAAAAATATTCTGTTGTACCTGCGGTAAAATTACCTTTACCATTTGAGATATTTACATTTGCACTGCTTTTCAACCACCAAGTATCAGTAGCAAAATCTCCATTTGTAACTAACTCACTACCTAAAGTACTTGGGTCTCCTTGAATAGTAGCACCACTCTTTGTCCAATAAGTACGAGGAAAGTCTTCTGAATAAGTTATTAGGTTTGTCCTACTAGGCTCAAGTTTTAAAGCACCTTGTGTATTACCTAAATAATCTATTCTTGGTTGTCCACTACCAACAGTTTCAATTAAACCATCTTTATTTATAACAGTAGCACTTGATGCTCTTGAGAAATTGAAGGGCAGTGGCTTGTAGTTTGAGTTTAAATCATTATAGGCAAGGATAGTATCTTTCTTTCCATACCACTCTCCGTTACCAAATTTTAAAGTATTCATTTTATAATGTGTTTAAGTTTAATTCTGTTACTAATTCGCTTAATGAACGGTAACTTGTAAGTGTTTCTAATTCTAAATCTGTTAGTGTAGTATCGTAGTAGCCAATTTCTTTTGTTTTTAAATACGCAAACAAGTTAAAGCCACCACCTAATTCAAATTCAAATGCGTTTAATCCACTTGGAGTTACACTTGATGATGTATTTGTTGCAACTTTAAATCCGTTCAAATACAATTTATAATCATTTGCTTTGTAACTAACAGATATTTTATTACTTAATGATGATAATGATTGTAAGCCAATTTCCGTGCTGTTTACATATGCTTTTATGTTAGTAGTTGAACGTTGTATTAGAACTCTTTGATTATTAGTACCATCATTTAAACCAAAATAATCACCACCAGTTAAGGTTAAAAAATCTACATCAGCAAACAATACTCCCTCACTATCATTAAACACTTCACTATTACCAGCACCACTAGCAGTATCAGCAGCACGTTGAACTGATGAGCCAGAGGTAGGTATGTAAGATGATGCGTTTCCTTGTTCTAATTGAAAACCATATAAAAACACACCACTTGTTCCATTACCTTGATAACCTCTTGAACGACCTCCTATAGCAGAATCATTAAGGAGTACACTAGCCACACAATTTCCACTAGAAACCATTTGCACTACAAGTTTGCATCTATACCAATCGTTTGACATCTGCTCTATTGATGCAGTACCAACTCCTTGCTGCTCTAATGTACCATTTTGTAAATTAAATGTTGCAAAAGCACCACCTAAATGAGAACTACCTTGTAATGTCATAAATCTACCACTATATTTAGCAAAAACACTTATTGTATATTTAGTGCCACTTGTTACAGATATTGAGTTTGTGTCAAAGACGTGTTGGCTGTTATTAGAATTTTCAAAAAATTTAACTGCATTTAATGTCCCGTCTGGACTTGTTAAAGCATTAGGAGTTATAGTTCCGTTTACTACAGTATATTGATTCATACTTTCTGAATAAGTAATAGAATTAGTCCTCTGTGGCTCTAACAATAAAGCACCATCTGCACTATCTGTATAATCTATTCTTGGTATATCATTACCAACTACTTCAATTAATCCTTCTTTGTTTACTCTTGTTCCAATACTATTTCTAGTAGTTGTAAAAGGTAGAGGTTTAAAATTTCCACCTTCGTCATTATAAGCTAACGTAGAGCCTTCTTTTGTTGCCCAAGTCCCTTTACCGAATTTAAGTTTCTGTGCCATATCTATTCTATTGTGTATAATTGTCCTTCTGCCATATCTGTAAAAGATGTCCAAGACGTTAGTTGTTCTAGTTCGCTATCTGTTAATGCTGAATCGTAGTATTGTATTTGTTTAGTTTTTCCGTAGAAGGGATTTGTTGATGTATATCCAATATTAAAACTTAAATTATTTAAAACACTAGATGGAAATGTAGAGCCACTATTGTCTGATTTTACTTCAAATCCGTTTATCCATAAAGCAAAATCATTAGTTTTATATTTAATTAATGCTTTTAATGTATTTTGAGGATAAGCAGTTGTAATCATATCTGCTTTAACAGAACCACCTACTCTAACTTGTGTGTAAACACTTAAATTGTCAAACCCAAGAAATATTCTGTTGCTATTTGAACCATCATTTATTGAAATATATCCATCATCCAAAGCACTTGCTTCCAACATTAATACACCTTCTGAATCGTTAAACGTAGCTGCATCTCCCGAGCCAGTAGCAGTTTCTGCTTGACGAGTTGTAGGACTTCCGTTGCTTTTGATATAACTTGTTGGAAAAGAGCCTTGTTCGAGCATTGCTCCCCAAATGTAAATACCACTTGTTCCATCTCCTTGATAACTTGTATTATTATTATTAACCATACTTATATAAAACCTTACACCAGAGCCACTTTGCGAAACAGTATAAGTCAAAGTACATCTATACCAATCATTTCCAAAACTTTCAATCGAAAAGGTAGGGGTTATATTACCTACTGAATTTGTAGTTCCATTTGTTAAATCAAAATTAACTTTAGGATTTTCTCCTCCTCCAGAGGCATAAGATTGAATCTGTAAATCTCTTTCGCTTTTTTTAGCAAATAAAGATAATGATACTACATTATTTACTGAAGACGTTGTATAAACTGGATTTACAAGTAAAAAGTGTGAGCCATTAGCAGTATCTTCAATTAACTTACTTGCATTTAGTGTACCATCTGGGGATATTATTGAATTACTTGTAATTGATGCTCTTGTTTTTGTCCAATACGATTGACTAAAATCTTCCGAATACTGTATTAAATTACTCCTCTGTGGCTCTAAAATATGATGTGGACATCCTACAACCTTACCATCAATCATTGGATAGTTTAATCTTGATACTCCGTTTGCAACTGTTTCAATCAGTCCTTGTGAGTTTATTCTTGTTGCTGACCCACTTCTGCTAAAGTCAAAATCTCCTACACCACTTGATGGTAGTACAGAAAACAACTTGCTTCCTTGAGCAGCTGGTATTAATGCTAAATTTGGTTTTGCCATTGTTTAATTATTTAAGTCTTTTAATGCAGTTGTATGTATCCAATCTGCTAAACATTTTTTTGCTTCTATTTGGTCTAAATCACATCTTACTAATTGTACTGATACGTTGTCTATTGAGCCAATAAACCCAGAGCTATATGTTAAAAATTCTACGTTCCCACTTGTTCCTTGAGTAACAGTTATATAAAATTCATAATCTCCATTACCTTCAACAAAAGCAGAATTGTTTATAAAACCAGAAATATACAAAGCAACTTTTCCAGATTGATAGTCTGATATTGTAAATTTACATTTTAAAGTTTTTCCGTTTGAATTACTAATAACATTTGATTGGATTAAAGATTGATATGCAACAGATGAATTACTAACTGCTTTACCACCACTTATAGTCCATCCAGCTCCTTTACTCCAATTATCATCTACTGCAAAATCTCCATTAGTAACTAAATTATCTTGTTCACTTGTAAGCAGTTTCATCTGACTACCAAAGAAATCTGGATTAGTACCAGCAGTTCTTGCAGTATCTAAAGCAGTTCCCCACCAGCTTGTATTATAGATTTCGTTTGCCATTATCTTTTTCTTTTTTTGTTAGATACTTTTTTAACTTAACAACATTTGTATTTTTTGGTTTGTACATTCCTTTCATTATAATACCCAATTACTTGAATTTACATCTTTATCTGGATATACGTCAGAATCTGTGTTACTTGTATATTCTGGAAACAAAGTACTATTAAAACAAATGTAATCTACAAATCTTCTTGTATAATACTCTGCAAAATCTCTTTGTTTTTGTACTAAAAAATCAACTTCATCTTTTGTTGCACTTTCAGAATTTTCTGATGTGTGTTTAAATACTCCACCATTTTTTACTTGATATGCTGCAAATGGTAAATAATCAACCATAGCATAATGTATCAACATTGGTTGTATGTATTCTGTAACTAAAGATAAATAATTACCAGTTAAACTATCTGTAATTATATCTGCTGATATTTTATCATACAACTTACTTCCTAAATAATTTTGTATATGTATTTCTTGTGCAATCTTAACAAATTGTATAAATTTATCTGTATCAACGTTGCCATCAATAATACTATTCTTTACTAAATCTGTTCTACTTATAAATAATGCAGTTGCCATTTATTATCTCTTTTTATTTACAAATCCGTTATTTGGCATATCCGTTGGTCTTTTAGCAACTTCTTTTGCATTTACCTCTGGTTTAAAACCCTCTTTCTTTGCCTTATTCACACTTACTTCTGCGTTTGGATTACCCACATCTGGTTTAGTGCTTGGTGTTTTTGCTTTGTAAGTTTTTCTCATCCAAAAATGATGACAATCTCCTCCACCTTTATAAAGCCATATATCATAAGTATCAGCGCCATTCAATCCCCAACCAGCATTAACTGCTCTTTGGCTCATTTGTTGTATATCTTCTTTTCTGTATATCTTTTTTGCTGCAACCATTTTTGAGCAAAACTCTCTACTATTGTTACTTACTCTTAATGGTGCGTATTGATATCTTACTTTGAATTGTACTCCTTCTTCATTTTCTCCATCTTGTTCACTCTTTGCATTTGGTCTAGCAGTTCCAGTTGTTGCTAAATTCCAAACTTTTGACAATACAGATAATTTAGGATTGTTTAATTTATTTAATTCTTCATCTAACTCATCTTCAGCATCATAATCAACTTTTCTTTCATCAATCAATTCCCAGTTTTCTAAATCTTCATCTTCTCCAAATTCTTCTAAATCAGAAAATACCTTTGACATCTTAACACCAGTTTCTTCTTCTCTTGTTTCTTCGTCTTTTACGTTGTCTAAATCCAAGAATTGTAATGGTTGTAACGTCTTAAAGTATAGATTTAAGGCAATATCATTAAAAGCAAGTATTTTATCAAAAGCATCAGTTAAAAGTTCTTGAAAAGGCACTATAACTGTGTTATGCATTAAAATAGATGCAGTTTGTAACTCGTCTGCATTGTTTCCAAGTCCACTTGAATCTTTTATACCTAATAACATAGGAGATACAATTCTATGAGATACCATTATCTTCTTTTGTGATTCGTCACTTAAGAATTGATATTGGTTATGCGCATCACTTAATTGTACTGGTGTAATATCAGCAGCTGATTCTTTATCATCGTTAAAAGCAAGTATAAATTTACCAGCATTACTACTACCTTGAAATTTAGCTTTTATTTTGTTTTCTACTAAAGTTTGTTTTTCTTCGTCTGGTACTCCGTTGTTAAAGTTGATTAACATTGATGGAGCAAGACCATTCATTATATTGTTTAAATGATAGTTAGATATTTCTTCTTCTAACTCTGCATATTGTAAACCACCTTGATAATCTGGCGTACTATAATAATACATACCAGCTACATAAGGTTTAACATATAATATCTCAATTGGTTGAGGTGTACTTGAAACACCAAAAGCTGGTATTCTTAAAGGTTTATCACTTGGTTTTATATTTGCCCAATCTGGATGATAATAATACGCTTGTACTTGTTTATCTCCTTCAATACACTTTTCAGCTCTTAAAGTTTCTATTGGCAAGTGTTCTACTTTAGCAATTGATTGTTTATCTTTTGAATAAATTACTTGTATTGCACATTGTCCAGTTAGTTTTAAATCGTATGATAATTGTCTAACAACATCTTTTTTAAATAAAGATATCATTCTTGCATAACTCTCTGGTTTCTTTGCACTATCAGTTGCATCTAAACCTTTTCCATATATCATTTGAGATATACCATTTACACAAGCATTATTTGTAGCACTTCCGTTAAATCTGTCTATTAGAAACTGAAAGTAATTATTGTCTGCTCCAAATTCAACCCATTCTTTTGATTTAGATTCTACAACTTGTGGAGATGTGTAAGTAGATAAATTTACAAAACTAACTTTAGAATTGTTTTTATTTGCCACCTTTGGCTTTCTGTATTTATTTATGTGTTTACTCATAATATTATAAAGTCATTGTTACCACTCTTTTCTTTGTACACATCTTTATTTACTGTATAGTGTTCGTTATTAGATTGGTTTGTTGATTGTGCAGTACAAAATATTTTATCTCTGTAAATAATATCTGCTTCTGTTACAGAGCCTTGACCATTATAAACTTTTAAATCATAAAATCTACCTTCAACCAATGTAAATACGTTTGTTAGTTCAACATAGTTTTTATTAATTATAGCAGATGGTAAAATTGTTACTTCATTATTTGTACTATCATCCCTTAATTTTATTGTAACACTTGTTGAATATACTCTTGGTATAATCTTTATTGTTTGTGCGTTTGTTGTAGGTAACAAATGTTTCATATATATATAATACTAAAAGTTTGTATTTTTATTTATTACACATAAAAAAAAAGGTAATCAATTAAGACTACCTTTCTTTAAAAACAAATTATGAAAAAAACTATGCGTTAGGGTCTATTTGAACTGCACTTGTATCAGCAGTTATAACAGCTGGTGTTACAAAAAATGCTGGGTCAGTTTCTTGACCTTCTAACGTTAAAGTGAATCCACTTAAATCTCCCATTGCAGCACCAGATACAACTGTACCTCCAGTTACCTCTGCTCCGTGTTCTAAACCTACCATAAAGAAATTACCATTATAATCTTCTATTGCAACGTGTGGACGTGCAGTAGCTAATAATTTTATTTGCTCTTGTGTAGCTTTATCTAAAACTGGTAAAGTTAAATTTAAAGTTTGTGTGTAAAATGTAGTTCCGTTTTCTCTTGAACTATTAATTGTGGTTTCTAGTGAAGAATTACCTTTGATATCAAATTTGAAAAAGTCTGGGTCACCAGCTAATGCAGTAATCTCTCCAGATGCTATTGTAGTTGCTCCCAACGTACCATAATCTGCAAAATAAACTGCTTTTAAGCCACCAACACTACTTTTACAAGGTAAAGCTCTACCAGATGTAAGTAAACAAGCCATTTGTGTTATATGTTTTAAAGTTATTAAAAAAGGGTAAGCAGATTAACCACCTACCCTCATTATTATTATTGTTATTAGATTATAGTCCTAATCCGTAAGATACGATATCTTCAACAACTGCATATTGTACTCCAGCAGTATATCTCATAATGAAACGTACATTTTGTGAGCCATCTAAATCAGCCATATCTAATACTTTTACTTCGTTGTGGTCTGATAAAAGTCCAGTTCCAAAGAATAAGTTAGATTTTTGTGCTGCTATTGCATTGTTGTCAGAAAGTCCGTTACAAGCTACAACTTTTACACCATCAAAGTACTCAACATCCATATCTTGGTTATGTCCAGCTCCAGCAGTTTGGAATCCTCCTAATGCTCTTTTATATGCTCTAAAGATGTTTTGTGCAACATAGATATATAAATCTTCTTTTCCATATACTTCACTTGGAATAGCATCTACGATGTCTCCTAATTTAGCAATTACGTTTGCAGATGTTACTGCTGCTCCAGCAATTTTCTTTGCTCCAGTATGCCCACCATCAGCAAGTAATAAAGTTTTAAAACCTGGAAATCTTCCAGCAGTTGCAGTTCCACTCCAGATATCTTTTTCAGTTTGTTCTGCAATTTCTTCAGCCATTAAACCGATAAAGTAATCAGAAAAGTTAGCTGGTAAACTATCACTAGCAGAATATCCCATTGATACTGCTTCCCAATCAGATTTGAAAGGAGTTTTACACAATTCTAAATTTACTTGTAATTCTTTTGGCTCAATAATCTTTTCTGTTAAAGCAACAGTTCCAGCATCTGTAAAATCACAAGATGCATTTGCAATAGCACCAGAAAGATTTACTCTTTTTAATACTTCTTTAAACTTTACGTTTGGCTTAACTTCAATTAAGTTGTTAGCGATTGTATTTCCAGATAAAAGTGCTGCTGATACATATTTCCCAGCAAATTCTCCAGCATACGTTGTTGTAATTGATAAACTCATTTTTTATTTGTTTATTTTGTTAAATATTCTACTTCTTAATGTGTTTTTATTCCCTTTTTGAGAATAAAGGTTTAATTCTTTTTTGTCAGATACATTCTCTGGATTGTGAGAAATACCTTCAACTTCTTCAGCAGATAACTCTACTTTTTCTTCTTTTACTTCTTCTACTTCTTCTGATAATTCAACAACTACTTCTTCTGCAACAACTTCTGTTTTAGATAATTTTAGTTCGTTGATTTCAGTTCTTAATTTTTCAATTTCAGAGAAAAACATTTCTTCTGATATTGATTTAACTATTTTCTTTGGAGATGCAGTTTCTGTTGCTAATTCTTCTTCAACAACTTCTTCTGCTTCTGTTTCTTCAACTGCTTCTTCTTCAACTTCAGCTTCTGCTTCAGCTTCTTTGATTTCAGCAATGATACCTTCTTCAGAAACTACTATAACCATACCATCTTCAGTTTCGTATTCTCCAACTGGTACTGCAACTCTTTCTTCGTCTGCAATGACAAAGATTTCTGCACCAGCTTCAAATTTTTCAGCTTCTAGGATAGCACCATTATCAAGTTTCATTTGTTCTAGCTTTACTTCAATACCAAGTACTGCTCTAACCTTGTTAAGTGTGTCTTTCGTGTTCATATTTATATAATAAAATTTAGTTAATATTTTGTATTTTCAACTTTATTCTTCTTCCTCTGATGCACTTATTCTACCAATACCTTGTTTCCAATAGTATGGAGTTTTGCAATTTTTATCATTTTTATTTTTGCAATCTATCGAATAAGTATTTTTACATTTACAATATACTGCTCTCATTATGATAATAGTTTTTTAAGTTCTTCTAATTGTTCTAACTCGTCAAGTTTTCTTGATGCCCAATTTACACCAGCAGTACCACCCCAAGCATCCCACATAAGTCCACCACATCCTTCTGAATATGGTACATCTTTATGTTGTTGATGTCTTTTAAAACTAGCCATTCTTGCAATTGTATCTCTGCTTATTGGCTCTCCTTTTGCTAATTGATTTGCTCTATTCTTTCCAGTTGCTTCTCCACAACTTCCCCATCCGTTTTTTTCTACCCAAGCTAATGCTCTCTTTGCATTGTTTGTTGCTCCTTGTGGATAGTCTGTATATGATGCTAATTGTTCTTTTAGTTCTTCGTTTGGTCTTTCCATCTTGTCAGCAAAGTAACCTTCTATTGAAAAACCTTTTACTTTACCAGTCTTTACATAGTCATTCCAAATCTCATCATTCTCAACTTTTACACTACCCATCCAAGTTCCAACTGGTACATCTAAACCATATAAAGCAGTCTTGTCTTTTTGTTTATCTTCTACTATCCAACTTTCAACAAGTGTTAAGTCTTTTAATTGTGCATCGTGTTCTAATGTTGAATTAGACTGATTACCATTCTGTAAATACATTTGTGATGCTTTTGCAACAGTCTTTTCAGAAAAGAAAATATAGTACTCATCTTCTCCAGACTTTCTGTAAATAGGTTTCTTTGGTATTAATAAAGCACCCATTAATAAACGTTTCTCTTTGTCTATTTCAGCAAGTTTAATTTCTTGTTTATTAAGTGCGATAAAATCAGATTCAATTGCTGGGTTTTCAACAACAGAAATAGCTTCTACTCCTATTGCCTCATCATCATCTAAAATAAGTTCTATTATTTTCATAATTATATAATATTTTTTTAGTGTTATTTTATATTTTTAACCTCCTATACTTGCATCTTCAATTATATTTCTATCTAATTCTTGTGCAGTTGATACTTCACTTGAAACTACAAATGCTTGTATTGGTTGTTGTGATTGTCCACCAAT
>WLWI01004905.1_pt1 | contig 11229 bp, 4 predicted proteins | sample 6701501 | NCBI WGS metagenome assembly WLWI01 (sample SAMN12718690, study PRJNA515312) | sponge metagenome | isolation source: marine sponge | host: Mycale hentscheli | place: New Zealand: South Island, Marlborough, Capsize Point | collected 2014-11-01
GGTACTGATCGATAAACCAGAGGATTCTGTTTAGTGCAATTTGGGACGGGGTCGACCACATAACTAACACAAAAACGCGAGGGTCAAAGTACAAAATTACATACGTACGTCCAAACATATATATAAATAAACAAACATCCCCGATTTTCAATTGTGTTACCCCTGTAAGTGTCTCACTCGCTATGCTCGCTCGCCAATTAATATTATATTCATAATGCTGTGGTAATTTGTTCAATTGAAAGTTTTATTCAAACTTGTTGCCTGAATATGCAGATTGGGCTTGTTTTATTGTCCATAATTATATACTCATATAATTATGTATGTAGATAGAGCTTTGGCAAAATTATGCTTCTTTGTGGAGGCACAGTTATTGTTGTAATTTTGTTTTGTTTTTAATAGAGCTTGAATGAATACAAAAACTACTTTCAGTAAATTTTGTTGCCGGACTATCAGTTATTATCTAGACAGTCTGCTATTTACATACAGCCTGCAAGGTTTGCTGTATTAAAAAATCTGAATTACCAGTGGCTCTTGACAACATGCACTCAGATACTTATTTTGATATATATTTTGATGGGGTACCAATATATAAGTTTTTGGAATTATGGCTTAAGTAAATATGAAGACTTGTAGCATGAGTGATGATATCATTTTGTTGACTCTTATTGATGATGAAGCATGAGGTTGGAATACAGTGGAGATAGATGCCAAAACTTAGATAAAAACTGTTCTATAGGAGATTGCACATGTTTGGATGATTCTCCTTTGCTGGTTTCTTTGTAGTATCTCTCTTCAGGTAGTGTAGAAACTATATCATTCCGAAGTAAATTGTACAAGATACCACAAATTTTATGCCTGAGCCTGTTCTGCATAGTTATCAGGTCATTATCATTGACAGACTGTAGCATATTCTTTGTTTCATTTTTCTTTAATTTTTTTGTCTTCAATTTCAAAACATTCTAACGATTCTAGCCATGTAACTCACAGCAAGTGTACTGTAAGCGTTAAGCATATAAATATACATATATTGAAGAAGAAAATAAAACGGTTAAATATAATGGCATAGTACAAGTACCAGAAAGTCAGTCTAATGATGATGTGCAAGTTTATAATTAATCGGCATTATCTAACAAATCAAAGGCAATTAATGGTTTTGAGGTTATACAGTTTAAAAGTGATATTAATTCTCTTCCAACCACCTTATTTGAGGGGGAAATACCAACTTATCTGACTACACTTTTTCAAGCATATGATATCTTAAGTTAGGTAAATTTTGAACACAAAGACATAGCATTTTTGCTCAGCATGATTGAAAGTTTCATTATGTGCCACATTAAACTACAGATTTGGCTTTATTTTCCCTCAATAATTTTTTAATAATGTGTGATTATGTTCTTTTAGTTGAGATGCACACATTATGACTTTAATCTTGTACTAAGGATGCACTATGGAGCTAAAAAATTGATCAGCATAGATAATATAATTTTATTTCAAAGTTAACTACACATTTTGCTTAATTTTGCATTATATTATTTTGGCGACTTATGGCATTTGAGTTACATTCTTACTTGAAGTTTACCTTGCATGAACTAATTGACAGACGATCTCAATTTTCCAGATCACAGTCAAAACTACCATCAGCACCTTGTAAGTAGATAAAGTAGTCAACGTAAACTTCTGAATCATCAGGAAGAGCCTCATGATCAGCTAGAAATTCAGTATAGTCAGTTATAGCTGGAGACTATCATCAGCAAAACTCCTGGGTCTGATAAACCAAAGCAGTTACCTTCAGACATGCTTGAACTATTAGAACTAGTCTTATTTAAACATATTTGCTGAAAATATGATAAATTACTTTATACCATAATATTATTTGTGCATCTCGCTCAAGATATTTTTTTTGAGATGTTCAATTTAAGTACACTTTGTGGTACAAAGTTAACTAATGATTTGGGATGGTGATATCACTTTTTTAGGGTGATGTACTTTTATCATATATATGGCAGCTACTAAGCCACTATATATTATATATATGTATATATATTATATATAATATGTGTGCATTCTGTATCTGTTGTGAACTGTATTCAGGTGGACTTCGCCAATATGATGGTCTTATCATACCCAGAGCTGATATAGATGCTGGTTGGTTCGAAAAAGTTACTCGTACAATAACCAATTTGTTGTTTCAACCAAAAATTGTTAAAAAACAAGAAGCTCACTATTTAGCTCTGGTTGAACATCTTGCAAATTTTGAAGTGAATTTGATTGAAGGCAACATTGTCAATGAAAATTTGATGAAATGTGTAAATAACACACTTTGTGTTTTTGATCAACTATATCATCAGAAAATATTTTACGGAGACCCTACTGAACCTGGAAAGGCTAAAGATGAAACTTGGCTTGTAAAGAACTTGGATGAGGTATAAAATAGGTACTTTAAAATTTTTTAAAAATAGCCAACATATTCATAATAACTTTTGGAGTGTTCATCTTTAATAAGTGGTCATGCATAATTTTATGCCATACTGTACAGAGCAATTTTTCCCTAAAGTTAAAGAAATACAGTTGTTAACTTAGCATACCCCAAGTTGCTAAAGATCTTATTCAGATTGGACCAAGACGAGAGTTTATAATTGTGGGTGTCCACTCATAAATAATTGGAACAGTTTGCACCTATGTGTGTGTTACATGGTACTACATTATTATTTATCCCTGAAGAAACCGGAGAATAAATATTGTTCACTCACCAACCTAAGCAGATAGTGCAAATATACAAATTGCATTGGTGTAGGAACCGTAGCGGCCATGGCCACTACACTTTTTTCAGAAAAGATTTAAATCTGTTTGATCATTCATGTGCATCCGCATTATTTTATTCTTTTGGCAGCTGGTAACTAAATGTCGGGGGCAGAATAAGTTCTCAAGCCTTGTATTGGATAGCTCATTACTGATTTTATTTCCGAAGAGATCTTGCAATGAATCTTGCAAAGAAATAGATTGTAATAAGTTTTCAATCCTCGGGGTAGGTGGCTTTGTAGCAAAGATTGTTGCAATTGGTAAAGGGTCTTGCTACATGAGATTACAATGATAGGCAATCTTCATCATTGTTAGAGTGAGTAAGAAAGGGAAGTTTCAATGAGTAATGTTAATTCCGTTTACCTTCCTGGGGGGGGGGGGGGGGGGGGGGGGTTAACTGGAAAGATGGAATATTCCAATTTGATATCCATGACTCTAGTGTGAGTTCTACTAGGAATCAGTTTGGGAGATGCATAAAGACTTTATCTTCTACTACATTCACTATAACAAAGTGTCAATCTAAACAGGTTAAGATAAAAGTCGGTGTTTTTTAAGATTCTGTCAAACTTAAAAATTCTTGCTTGACATGGTTAGCAATTGGCATGATTGATTAGTATATGCTTTCATCAATTTTAGATCAATTTACTATAATGTGTCAAATTTTGGATTAATTACATTTAAACTGTTTAAACCCCACCCAATATTGTAAGTGTGGCAAATGTGACAGCTTGATTGGCCTCTTACTTCCTATAGCTACCCATGAATTGTGTCACTTAAATTTAAGATAGCAAGTGCTAGTTAGTGTTAATTTGTCTTGAAAAGGTAACTACTGGATTAAAGAAAGTTTATTATAATGTTTTGGCTGAATACCTTAGGGCAAACAAATAAAAACAACAACCAAGAATTTATTGTTGTATTAATTTCTAAAAATTGAGTTTAGTCTTGTAAACATATGTTACAACCACATAATTTCTTTTCCTTCTTTTTTACTCAAGTCAAGCAGTCAGTGTCATTATAATTTAATTAATGGGGTGTGGTTAGAATGAGTGTGATACAAAAGTGTATATGATTAGGCTATAATTCTAGGTCCATATTTTCATTTATGCACAAGGACATTAAAATTCATCATTGTAATCTGATAAGTGAAATAAAACGCAACATTAAATCTGGAGTATCACATACCTAAAAATAACATTATCAAGATGTATCTAGCATGGAATAAATAAATAAATAAACATATACCAATAACATTCTGTGCAGGAATGACAAGCAAGCCATTCCATTCATATTTTAAAGAAGAAATGATAAATGGGTTGCAAACATACATAGCGAGCGAGGCACATCAAGGTTGACACACTTAATAATTGGGGATATTTGTTTGTGTTATATATATATATATTATATATTTATATATATTGGAATTTGTTTACAATGTATCAGCGAAAGGTCATAGTTACATGTCCTGCGCAACTATTTTGTTCTTATTTTGAAAATTAATGTTTTGATAGTCAAATTATGAAGAGAATTCAATATATATAAGTCTTGTGTTGGTATTTCCAGTGAATGCGTGTGAAGTGATGTGCATGTTCCAGATACAGCAGCTAAAAAATAACACAAAAATTGACTACCAACACATTATTATGTTCCTTTCTTTTCTTTAAGGCTTCCCCCAGTTACTATACCAGTAAATAGTTTTTTACTGGTAGTTCACAACCGTGCAAGACATATTTAGGTAAACAAATATTATTTTAGATGTAGGCTCACAATTGTGTAAGGCCATATTTGTGCCCGCCCCCTCCCCCTAGTAGCTGTTTTTCTTTCTACTTTATTTACATAGCATCTAGCAAACAGAAATTCAAGTATTATTCTCTATACCCTTTTTGGGTTACCCTTACCCTGTCAATTTTATGACTCACAGTTGGGAAATTATGACAAATGTATGGATATTTTATTTTATTGTTTATTTTGTTTCTGGAAAACCATTCCAGAAAGACTTAACTTCTAAAGCACATCAAGGCCTAACTTTTCACTATTAAGCACATTATAGTATATTGTCTGCATGGAGATAAGGTAAAATTTGGACTTATCATTTCTAACTGTACAAGCTGGAGCTCAATTCCAACAATCTTAGAGTGGCTAAGGGGTTAAGACAGAGTGCACGGCTTATTCATCTTCTAGTTGCTGTGGTAGAACCTCCCACATGATAGACCACACCCTTAGCCACTCCCACTTGAACCCTGAACATCTATCACTATTCTTTATTGGCATGCATTATTAATCTATTATTTCTATATAGCGAATTTCATGCACTCCAATTAACCCGCATCACCATTACCTCATTTCTTCCTGCGCCTGCTCAGTGGGTTGACTATATTTTAGCCTGCTGGACACGTGCACCTTCCAGTGTCCGGTCATGAGTATTACAATTACACTTAACTCTGGTGAACCTTCTGTTCTGCCTTAAACAGCAGCAGCTGGCTAGCTAAGGGCCTGTAATAGGGTTGTGTGTAAGCTCTTGACACTCTGGTGGCAGCTACTCCTTAGTTGTCTCCCTGACATCCTACCACAGTTGCTTAATTCTGAGCTTCAGAGCCCCGTACTGGAGACTGTCTAAGCTAAGAATTCTTGGCATTGCACAACTCTCAATTTAATAAACAACAACGATATCTAATACAACATTCCTATTTTTTTTTGTATATTGCTCTAACATAGTACTTCCCATTCTAAAATATTAAAACTAATGCATGGTATTTGTTTGTTTGTCTTTTTATAATTTAAAATTATGGCTACTGGAACGCTTATCATTGAGCGTATATCCACCCAAAACTTTCTCCTCGGCCAATAATAGAATATTGTAAGAATTAAAATTTCATTTATGCAATATATGTTGTAGTGTACAGCAGTGTAATGTAACTTTGTTGTAATACACCTATTTATATGGTTGCAGAGATTTGCTGAATGGTTATTAAATATAACTCAAAAATTTTTAACACGTGACATAAAAACTGGAGTGGAGAATGGCCGTCGCATGTGTACAGTACTAACTGTACTCTGTCTCCTTTCAAAATTGCCTTGCAAACATAAATATAAAGACAACATTATCAATTTGTTTGGATGTTTGCACTTTGAACCACAAATAGTAACTCCAAATAAATGGGTAGTACCTGAAATGAAAGTCTTAAAAATTTTTATTCCTCAAGATTTTTATTCAAATTTGGCTGACTGTTTGGTGGATTATGTTAATTTGGTTACCGATATAAATCACATTTTTAAAGCACAATGGCTATCTGTGGTTGTTTTAATACATCTACTAAAGAACACCGATAGTTTTTCAGAATCATGTGAAGGACCACAAGTATTCAATATTACACAATGGAGTGACACTCATTTTAGATTACCTTCTAACCAATCAATAACAACTACTTTTAATAAGCAACCAAGGTAATTATTGTACATATTTTTCACTTTGTTTACTTTTATTATTTTAAAGTAAATAAAAGGAGCTAGAAAACTATTAGTCACAAATTGTAGGCTTATATTATGATCTTAGGATTTTTTTTTTTTATAATTTCAAGCATAGATTATAGATTTGGTTTTGCATCTATCATATTGTTTGTGCTGTGCAGATGTGTGCAATAATATATATAAGGAAAATACCATTATCTTTCATGCAGACTCACAAGTCATCAGACTATACACATATATTATAATTAGCATACCGGAATGCTCTTTGCCTGACAAATTGTCTGCCTAAAGCTTGAAGTGCAAATATTATGTGGTTTGTACTGTGTCATTTAAAGTAGTACTATCTTTAAGAACTTGTGAGAAACAGATCAGTGATTAGTAAAATTTTCGAACTGCTATCTATATTTAATAATCATTTATATAAACTGCAAAAGGTGATTCCTTCTTCATGCCAACATCTCTTAATCAGAGGTGTTAAAACGGGTGCAGCTGAGCACCCATGGCCGCACCAATATTTAAAAACAAAAGGGGTGTGTCTATTTTTTCTACTCTTTACCCGATCTCGTGGGTTGTTGTCGAATTAAGGCTGTCGAAATTGAATGGTCAAAATCTCTTCTGCCAGGATTAAATAACTAATACCAAGCCTTTTAAAAGATTTTAGGAAGCTCCAGACCAGCTTAGTCCTTCTAGAAGATTTTTAGGAAACTCCACTGCTTGGTCCTTTGTTTACTATTCCAAAATAATCTTTTGGAAACCAATGTAGTTTGGAGGTCTTTCCAGCATTGTTAGTCTGTAAAATGGCCATTTTTGCACTACTAGGAGTCTTCCCAGTTAGTTATTTGCCACACATACTTGAAAATGTTTGAAGAAATAAAGCTATGTAGGCCACAAAATGTGGATTCAGATTTGAAAGTTTTTTTTGTGTTGTTTGCTTTATATGTTCAAGTAGCTATATTAACTATACAATATATACACTTAATAGCTATAACTTCAATTTAACATCATTTATTTGACATGAACCTACTGATTGTCATAAAAATCATTTGCTTTGTAATATAATAAAATAATAGCTAGTACAGACATTTTTGGTGTGATTACAGTGGCACTATAAATTATTAGATACGCAGAGCATAGAATTAAACTCTTTGGTTTATTTAATTTAAAAATAGTCACTGTATTGTAACCAGTGGGTGTAGTTAGGTGGGTGTGGTTATAATGGCATCACCAATACGTTCTGGCTTCCTACTCCCGTGCTTATAATAACTAGTCTTGTAAAACATCTGGTATTGGTACTAATGTTTCCTACTCCCATAGTCTCAACTTTACACTTTTTCCACAACAAATATAGATCTCCTTCCAATTAACTACTAGATTTGCATGATTTCCAAGGAATCCCAATATGTAATTTTCCCTTATATCATTTTCTTCTATTATCCTCTCATTTACTCTCTTTAACTTTCCTCTCAAGTTTAATTTGTTTGTACACCACAGCCATATATTTTATTCTTACGTCCCAATAGCTTTCCAACACATTTCTATTTCCACTTACTGTCACAGGACATTCAGAGGAGTTTTCATTCTTCCTACATACTTAACCTGTAGAATAACAAGTCATTGTCTTAAAGCAAAAAAATGTAAAATTAATAAGTTGTTCTTCCACAATGATTTCATGAATCATGATTGATGTTTGAAATAATTTTTTTCTTCTCATAATATATACATTAGTTAATGTACTCTGTAAATTCATCATGTGTTTTAAATAAGCAACTTTTTCCTTAGCACGAAAACTCACACAAATACAAAATGCATTAATTTTCATTTTCCTGTATATCAACTTTTCAACTTTTTAAAATTAGTTAGATACTAGTGTAATTTACCTTTGGAACATTTTTGGATAAGGTTACTAACATTTCAGTTATTGCAAGATTTTCAGTCTAGATTTTCATCACATCGATATTTTCTGTTGCCATAACTACCGCATTCCCCCCCTCCCACTTTCATTATCCTTGCTTGATTTGTCTTCTGCTGAGTTTATTCTTTCTTAGGGCAATTTGAACTATTATGCCTGATTATTTAAGAGTGACAATTGGATGAATCTGAAGTCGAAAGAGAACAGGAAAAGTGTAAAATATTATTAATGCTACTGATACATATTTGGTAATAATTGAATCACACATTTCTTTATAATTATGCAATTTTAGTCATAGGCACAACTCTCGATTATTTAAATAAATATTATTTATGTATATCAACTCTGCCTAGCTATCAATTTATTTATTATGTTTAAAAATAGTTTGTATGTGCATCTATATTATGTCAATAAGTAGTATTAATTTCTCATACTTTGATTTTTACGAGGCAATTGTTAAAATATTAGGAAACATAAGTGACCTAATTATTATTATTTTTTTTACATTACAGTGGCATTGTGGAATTATATGAACACAATAAGGTTTTGACCTACTTCGATCCTCTTCTGTTTCCCATTTTACTAAGAATATGTCCGGCACAGGAAATGGTCCGTTTCTTCAATGTACTACCACCTTATTGCTCATGTCAATTTTTAGGGAATAAGTTAAAAACTGAATTGAATTTGGGTCATACGCTGATGCCAGCTCAGGTATGTATATCTAGAGTTGAAATTCTAATGTGTTGTATGTACTTTTCAATGGTTGTGGCTAGCAAATTTTGTATGTCTATCCAGCTATTTGTTATGTAATCTAATATTTTGGGCAAGTTTGAGTGTTTATACCTGATTACTACTGCAAAAAATGTTATGCTTTAAAATGATTGCTTTTGATTTATTTTCTATTTTACTAGGTTATTGACAAAGCAGAATTGCATGATAAGATTGGCTAACACACATGAGTATTGTCCCAAGTTCCAATATAGTATTGCTTTTTTAAAGTTAAATTCAATTCTTTTTTTAACATATGAAATAGCAAAAAGCAATATAATTATGCATAATATTGGACTCTACAGCATGTTCTATAGTAATGCAAGGCGTAACTGAGTGTCACTTATTTCAGTGCATTGTTAAAAAAATTGAATAGATTATACCATCAAGCTTTTGATGACAGTCAACTGTCAACTTGAGTTTGAATAGGAAATTAAGTAAGTTTTTTTTCTAAAGCTGAAGGTATTATGTGTTGATTGCTTTTCATTGCATTGCTTGAGTTTCAACACAAATGGCAAGTAAACAATTGTGCACAAGTATTGGGTGGCTAAAACATTTAAAATTATATAAATCTAAATAAGTTGATTTTGCCATCACCATTTCAAAAACTGTATAAAACAAACAGGCTACATTTATTTAAATTTCTGGTAGTGTTCTAGCTCCTGTTTTGTAATGCATCATTCAGGATATTTATTCCTAAAATTAACTAAAGTATGTAGCCGTTGTTGAGATAACTTTTTTACCTCAATTTTCCAGAGTAGCAGCTATAGCTTGTCAACAATAATGTATTTTAATGACCAGCAGTACTTCACAATGAGCACTCCAACTACTAAAAAACCAGCCAAATTTTTAAATTATGTGGGATAAATGTTTTTCAATACCGTGGTAACCACTTGCAGCAACTGTTAGACTAAAAACAACAAACATTTTGACAACTAAATAAGATTTGCTTTCTTCTTTGTATATTTTAAGAGTTTTTTGTGCTTTAGCTAAGTAGTAGCTGTAACACACAACACTTTCACATTATTCTTGTTGACTGGATATATCAGCACAGGACATATCTTCTTGTGACTATTGCACGATGGATTTATTTTTCAAGAACATAATATACCAGCGTTTAAGGCATTTAAATATTACAAAGACCAATGGTAACTTACCACTGTCGCCAATTATAAAGAATTTTGGTAAGTTTGTAAAACATAACTGCATATGCAAAAATTCAGATGTGTCAGAGACATCCTAATTCAAAAGGTTAAACAAATTTCCTTAGATGTTTAGGGTTAAGAGCAATGCTGGAGGATTCTATATAATGAAGTTTGGGACAAGGTTGACCTTCTAGCGGACACAATAAGTGAGGGTCAAAATAGCTGCAAAATGATACATGTACGTTGAAACACATATCTTATTTTGTGGCATAAGGCTTCCGACTTTGGTTGCATAAAACTACAGTATTGTTATGATATTCATCGAGTTTCTATTTTCATAGTTCAGGATGACAGAAGTGGTGTCTAGAAACATACATAGCAAAAAATTACAGAATTGTTTCTTACATCACTAGTTAGGGGCAAATCCAGTGTTAACAACAAGGAGGGGCCCAAGTATATATATTATGTCAAAACTTACAAATCTATTAAAATATTAATGATTGATTGCAATAATATGGACATTGATTTATGAATATAGAGCATAGGTTACCATGCAGTTGTTCTGTGGACTGAATTGCCTTATTGTATTTAGCTATACATTATAATTTTTTGATAAACTTAATTGGGAGGGGGACACTCCTGAATCCTCCCCTGATAGTGATAGCTTCTGTAGTATCTGAGTAATCAGTAACTCTTCACAAGAGCTACAAAAATAATGGAAAAGTATGCAATTTGAAACAAATACAGAATTACTTTCTTATCCCAGTTATCCCAAGTAGTATCCCAAAATTCAGCATTTTGAGATCCAATCTGTGAAAATTTTTAAAACAAGCTGGTTTCAACTGATTTTGGTAGGTTTGGGTGTCCAGATTTACCAACAAAAAGCTAGGTAAAAAAGGGGGCGGGGAAAACTTTTTAGAGTTCAAAAGGTCATCGACCTTGCCCAAAATCTTAAAAATGAAGCATCTCAGCAACTAAATACCCCACATTATTGATCTTGGTATCAAACTGCTCAGATTTGTACCATGATTATGGAGAGAAAAAAATTGGATCATTATATCCAGTATTTCCCTTACCAATGCTGTTCCTATAGACTACATGCATGCTGTTTTGGAAGGAGTTACTAAATCTCTTTTTAATTCT
>WLWI01004906.1_pt1 | contig 11225 bp, 5 predicted proteins | sample 6701501 | NCBI WGS metagenome assembly WLWI01 (sample SAMN12718690, study PRJNA515312) | sponge metagenome | isolation source: marine sponge | host: Mycale hentscheli | place: New Zealand: South Island, Marlborough, Capsize Point | collected 2014-11-01
GGATCGTGTCATTTTGGATTGAGTAGTTTTGGATCGTGAAGTTTTGGATAGTATCGTTTTGGATCCTGTCATTTTGGATTGAGTTTGGATAGTTTCAGTTTTGGATTGTGTCGTTTTGGATCGTGTCGTTTTGGATCGTGAAGTTTTGGATCGTGAAGTTTTGGATAAGTATCGTTTTGGATCGTGTCATCATTTTGGATCGTGTCATTTTGGATTGAGTAGTTTTGGATCGTGAAGTTTTGGATAGTATCGTTTTGGATCCTGTCATTTTGGATTGAGTTTGGATAGTTTCAGTTTTGGATTGTGTCGTTTTGGATCGTGTCATTTTGGATCGTGAAGTTTTGGATAAGTATCGTTTTGGATCGTGTCATCATTTTGGATCGTGTCATTTTGGATTGAGTAGTTTTGGATCGTGAAGTTTTGGATAGTATCGTGTCATTTTGGATTGAGTTTGGATAGTTTCAGTTTTGGATTGTGTCGTTTTGGATCGTGTCGTTTTGGACTGTGGTAGTTGCGAAAGAATTCTCAATTAGTAATTGTGTGAGATGTCTCACTCTAAGGCTGAGAAGATTTTGGAGGGCAAAATTTTGGTAAGTTTAGCAACAGTTTATAATAAGAAGTAATGTATGGATAGCTATATAAAAGTAAGAATAAAAGCAAATCAATAATTTAATCAACTCAACAAGTATATGCAAATAAACCTCTAATTGTGGGGAACTGGAATAATAATTTTAACTGCCAGGTTAATTTAGTGGGGCTTCTTCCCTTAGTGGTCAACTTTGATTAAAGGTTACTATTGAGCCCCATAGCAAACTGAGTACATATTCCATCAACTAATACTTATGGCGGGCACTGGCCAGCTGCAAATAGGTGGCTTAAACAAAGTTTAAAAAGAATTCTGACCCTTTCCAACCTGGAATATTATTACATATTATATATGGTGTCTCTATAGTTCAAAAATTTTAAATTTACATTCATTTCAGGTACAGAAGTTTCTCAACAAAAGGTTGAAACAAGAATTCAAAGAGGAGATGGTAAGAAAATTATATGAATAATTATTATTATACTAAGAAATTTTTTAATTTGATGGGTTGAAATGCAATCTACATTAATAAATTCATGTTATACAATTAATGTTCTTCCAGAAATTGATGAAGAAGATGTATAAGAAGAAAATTGCTGATATTGTTGGCCAGAAAAAGTAAGAATCACCAATAAATTGAATGGTAATAAGAATCCATGAAATACAAGTCTCACAATGAGCCTCTAATTTATTTAAAAAAACCAACAACAAATTTTAACCTGCACTTAAGAGCAGAGTTCATGCTTTGATAATCCAGCAAATTTAGTTGTATAAAGCTCAGTATTTGACATCAGTTCCTTGGATAATCTCTAACAAAGGCATTATTGTCACAATTATCAAGCAAAGGAAACCCTGGTGATAACTAAGATTTTTCACATTTTTCTTTTGCTTTTTTAAAGACTCCTTTAAGTGAGAAACTTTTAATCTAAAGGCATTATTACATAGAATTAAGATAAGTACCATGTGTGGAATTGTGTTAACCCTTTGCCAGGTATGCACATGCAAGAAGAATGAGGGTGGGCCGAGTTTATATGGGTTCAGATTTGATATTTATCATTCTAACTAACACAACTGCTCATATTTCTTATGCTATAAAGTTTTCTTTGGTAGCTTCCCGATTTGCAATGTTGTAGTTAACTCCTTTTTATCATCTCAAACGTTAAAGTTGTCAGTTATTCTAACATCCTTTGACTTGTTTAATGTAGAAGAAGTTGTGATGTTTGACTAGATCATGTAATAAGCGCAGCATTAGATCTATAGTAAGTACTAAAAATCATGATTATAGTTCTGCATAGCAATATTTAGTATTGTGCTTATGCAAGTTAGTAAACTATGCAACCCAGGCTCCCATAATTCATCAATTCTTTGATGGTGGCTCTTCTAATAGTTTGAGAAATGATAAGTGAACTGCATGAGAAAGTACAAGAACTGAAAGCCTTAAAAAAGAAAGTGTTAATAGTGACATCTATGGAAGTGTTGATTGCCATCTATTGTTCATCATGAATGCATGCTAGTGAAAAATGATATAGAACCTTTCAAGGAATTAATTTTTATTTCCTTGCCATCTCATCCATAACCTTTCAATATTGCACTAAGGGTGCTGTGACATAGCAACCCTCCACACCTGCACGCACCACAAGCATTTGGATGGCCACAGCTATGGGACCTTGACCTCACACTGGACAATGGAGCCAAGTGTGTTGAAGGCCTAAGGAATTTGGTGCGGTTATCACCTTCCCATCCCATGCCATGCAGGCATGCCCTTTGTGCTGAGGGATGAGATCAGCAGAGACTCCTTGCTCTGCCACGTCCTCGACAGTCACACCAATTGCTGCCTCAGCAGCACCAACACCAACCAAAATCCAATTATTGTGAATATTTGCGTGGGCGGTGTCCCAGCACCCTTAAGTTTATTCATTTGCCCTTTCCATCACTCCCATAATAAATTAGGGGACAGATCTTCTAAATGCTTAGACTATTGTCAGCTTTATATCAGCTATTGGCCTGAAGACAGTGTTACATTGAATATATAACCAGCCTTAATGCACAAAAATCTCTGACCCTATTTCCATTGTCTCTGAACAAAACTCCAACCAGTCAATACATAGCATACACAGTTCAACATTTTAGTGGTGAAATGAAACTATATTGCTGTTTAGAATGCAAATATTTACCCAGTAATCACTATTTCATTTACTTATTTTTTCCTATCGTCATAACATGTGTATTATTGTAGCACTGAAATCTCAAAGCTTCAGGCACAGTTGGCCGAACAGAATACAGTTTTAACAGGTTTAAAAAAGTCTGTGAAGAAAGTCCTGTCAGCAACTAAAGACTTGCACAGCAGTTGCAAAATAGCAAGCAAGAGTCTTCGCAGTGCCTCCAGTAAGAGTGGAAAAAACAGTTCAAGGTCAGAATTTTTATAACTATTATGTGAGAACACAATAATGCCATAATTTGTGTTCTATTGTTGGTTTGGATGCACGTATGTCATTTTCTACTTTGACACTTACTTGTGTTACCTCAGCAATCGATTCCAACTTTACTGGACTGAATCCTCTGGTTTATCGATCTGTACCCGCATCATCCAATGAAATTGAATTGCTCACCACTTTGAACTCTCATTTGCGGTGCAATGTAAACTTATAAACTTCATTTCATCGAGTTCATTTTTATTAGAATGAGTATGCCTCACTATGGCATTGAAACCCCTATACCATATATTATATATTCGTAATTTAAAAAAATTAGTAACTGAAGCATTTGAAATTAACATTAAATTGTAAAGCTATAGTTATATAATTTAACAATGGGGGCTCACTCGCCACTTGTGCTCAAGCTCACATGTAACATGCATGCTCTAATGTCATGTAGCATACAAGAGAGGAGCTAATGTTACAAAACAAAGCCTGATGATTTGTTGTTCATTTTCTTTACACAGCAGTGTTCAATCCATGCCAGTGCCAAAGTGCTGTGAAGAGAAGACCGCTAAAGAGGCAGCTCTTCCTGCTCAAGATAACACTGCAAGGTTAGAAACAACTGAATATTGTGAATGAGAGAATATTGTAATTAGGGCTCAGTTGTATATCATGCAGCCTTTTTCGTGCTATACTCTTAACTAGTGTTCAGACTTTTGTATGCTCATCAATCTATTTAAATGGATAGTAATAAATTATATACAATATTAATTACAGTAATTTTACTTGCTTATTTAGGAATTATCAATCTTTAATACAACCTTTTCGTAATTGATCAAATGGCATTGTAAACATACAATGTAATCTATATAATTGGACAGTAATAAAGTTGAGATATAAATTACAGTAATTTTATTTTTATATTTAGGAATTATCAATCTCTTTAATACAACCTTTTCGTAATTGATCATATGGCATTGTAAACAATACCAACTATGTAAATGTCATACAGAATTGTTGTTTTTATATTTAGCACAGCACCATCGGTAGCCGAGTCCGCCTTATGGAATGAAGCAGTGAGTAATTTATGTAGAAATGGTACTTAGCTAGTTATTATGTTTTCAGATCTACCAGCAAACTTTTTGTGATATTCACTTTTCTCTTCATTAAATTCCATGCGCCAGCTTAACAAGTAGAAAGTGTGGATATTAAGTTAGCCTGCTACTATCATGTAGAGCTTAGACTTAACTTTTTACTTGGACAGATCTCTTCAAGTTGATTTATGCGGCACAAGTATGAAAGCCTCACTATTCCCATTCATTTTTTTTATTGAATACCATTTTTTGATGCCAGAATTAGCAACATGCTCATCATGAATCAGGTCTCTAATTTAACCGCATCCACTCCCAAATGACTTCCATTATATGATTTTCCTATTTCTGAAATAAATTATAGATAGAAGAGATGAAAATACTTTTATGGTAGTAGTTCTTTGAAATTTCTCCTTTGTGTTTTACCAGGTTCTTTTACCTAGCATAAAATTGTTTGTCCAATTCAAGTCTTTTTATGTTTTAACCTCCACATTTTCATTTAATCAATAAAAGTGACACAAATGTATCAGATGGAGTTGTTTTTAAGCAAAATTCTGCAGTCACTTTAAACACTCAATGTTTTAGCTCACATTGTAATTTCTATGTATTTTTACCAGTATGTTGATAATTTAATCATGTATTTATTGTCCTTAAATGTGACCAGCGGGAAAATGGCCTTGCTGTCATACCATCAGAGTCACTTCATATTGAAGAAGTAATTGGCAGTGGTAAGTCACTAATTGAATTAGCGGAATCAAATTAATAACTTACTAATATAATATAAAATGCAAGTTAATGTGGTTATTTTTGTCTACTCAAGTAAATGAGCAATACATTTCATATTTAAACTTTAGGGCAATTTGGTAAAGTGTACAAAGCTTTGTACGCTTCTGATTCAATGGAAGTCACTGTGGCCGTGAAAACTGTTGAAGGTATTTACAAAATACACTGAAAGATGATTCTTTGTTTAGCTATCTGTTTCTATACACAGATCCTCAAGCAAAAACAGACATGATGAATGAGGCCATTGTAATGGGAAAGCTAAAGCACAACAACATACTCCATATCATTGGAATCAACACATCCAATGAATCTTTGAAATTAATTTTACAATACTTACAATGCAATCTCACAGAGTTTTTACTATCGAAAAGAAACAGCTTTGCTAATGTATGTGAGGTCATATATAATAGTAACTGTAGTTCATGTAGTTTTCTTATTTGTACAGGGGTTAGATGAGAAGACATACTTCAGAATTCTTGTTGACATCGCGGAGGGAATGAGATACATTTCGTCCATGGGCTACGTCCACCGAGACTTGGCAACAAGGAATGTTATGTAAGAAATATTATTCTTGAGGAATTAGCGAGACTGAATATATCTTAACTATTATTAAAGATAAGCATGTATTTTCACTTATATATATATATATATATCATTATGTTAATGTTAATATACATATAATATAATATATTATTTAGGTTGGATGGAAATATGAAATGTCACATCAGTGATTTTGGCATGGCTTCGAAGGTTCAACCTGAGCCTATTGAAGCAGAAGGGATGTGGCCAACAGGGTGGATGCCTCCAGAATCATTGACTGAAGGAATATTTTCTGAGAAAAGTGATGTTGTAAGTTAATACTGTATTTCAAGGCATATATACATGTGTATATTTACAATGCAGCTAGTCACATGCAAACAATCTGATTGGTTTGTTACAGCTATGTATTCAAGTGGCTTTATGCTTTGCTGAAATCATGTAAATCAGGTGCTTGTTGCTACAATTAGTCTTTCACCATCACAAATATATTTGTTATTTGTGTTTTAGCTGTTGCTACATTCTAAAACAGTTAGATTCAGATATCATGAATTGGCATTAAATAATTTGGCTGAGGTAGCATTTCAGATTATAGAGATTACACAAACATGACAGTGAAATGTCATCCATTATAGTACAAAAAGTGTAATAAATTGTTTATTATACATTGGATACTTTTTTCAAAACAGTAGGTGTTCAGAGGTGACTCTGCCATTTTTGCAGTAATGCAGTTGTCCAAAACAACACAGGTGCATAGAACCAGCATTCAATATGCAGTGTTTAATGTGAGAAAATATTGATTGCTAGCATGATGCGGAAATACTCGAGGAAAATGTCCAATGTATCATGCCTGAAAAATAGTCTATTAACAACCATAACAAAGTCTGCCAACTGTGCTGACAGTTAGAGTTGACAAAGAATTGACAAGACCGTAGAAGTTAACAAGCTAGTTTTCAAAACAATTGTACACTAATTAATGATTTTGTTATGGTTGTCAGTGGATTGTTTTCGGGCAATGATTATTTAAAGTAATTCAAGGCTTGTAATAATAATATATATATATATATATAATTATTTATTCCACCCTAGATATCCTCATTACCCTGGTAGTTATAGCAACCAGCCGACATTTTAGCAGCTGCTAAAATATCGGCTGGGGTGTGGGTAGCCCCAACAACCAACTGTCAGTGTTCATTGACTTGTTATTTATTATCACACTCTGACTCATGTAATAAGTACTATATATTATGTGCTACTCTGTTCATTTACTTATTTATTGCAGTGGGCTTATGGAGTCACAGTGTGGGAAGTTTACAGCTGGGCAGATGTACCGTATAGTACAGGAGAGCCGGATTATTTAATTGAATTTCTCCTCAAAGAGAAGAGGCTACAAAAGCCTACTTTAAGTCCAGATAAAGTGTAAGTCCTATACATAGTTAGGATGTTCTCTTGCCAAATATTGTTGCATAGCAATAACTTGACATATGATCATATTCTTATATTTAGATATGCACTGATGATGAAATGCTGGGCAATGCTTCCTAATTCAAGGCCAAGCTTCAGGGCAATTGTCAATTTTCTACGTGCTATATTTAATTTTGAACATTAATCTAATGCATGAACAATATATTTTGTGGCTAGCTTATTTCTTGCTGATTGTTAATAAATGTAACTTCTGAATAAATTGGCCATATTACATTGAATGACATTAAAACTTGTTTGCAAAAAATTTTACATCAAAAATTTTGAGCACTATTCAGTTGCATCATATGTGTTGTGCTCTCAACTCTTAATCCTAGTCTAACTAACCAGACCCTTTACCAACCGCCTGGCTAGCAAGATTAAATTATCAATTATCATGATCAAGTGAGTCCAACCCAATTAAAATCAGCTAGAAATGCCCAGTAATGGCAGTTGGATTTTAACAAGTGCATGTTATAATAGTCAACAAAACTGGAGATATTCAACTCACACTGTATAATGTCTAAATTGCCCACTCAGCTACTTTGTAATGTTGGGTGTCCATTGGAAAATGACTCTCCTGATGCTGTGCTGGCAGAATTCAGAAAAAAAGATAAGCCTGGAACAGAGAATCACTTGAGCATGTTATTTAAAAATAGATGTTATAAGCCTTATATCTTAATCTTTACTTATATAAGATACTAGTATACATAATCTCTTATATTTAATGTGAGAGAACAAGTCAATGAGATATGAACAGGAAGAAGATGATGATTACACACCACAAGCATGTAATCATACAATACATGGAGTTCTTTTTACTAAAGAACTGAGTGTTATTATACTGGAAAAAATTATACCATCCCTCATCACTGTACATAGTTTAATAACCACTGAAATAAAAAAAGTATATAAAAACAGGGAGCATGTTAAGTTATAGCGGCCATGTAACAAAAAAGTACAGAAAATCTAAGGGTAATGCAAATAATTTACATAAGAAATGTATAATTCTATATTATATTTACTACAATGTTCAAACACATCAATAGAAGAATCCAGTCAATTTTGTAAATATTTAAATTAATTTTAGTCATCTGGCCTGAAATAGTGTATAAAACAATAACATAACTACTACGCTTTTATCAAATTTTGAAAATTATCGCTCAGTTTTTTAATGACAAGACAAAAGTACAAGCATTTAAAAATATATAAATAGGTACTGCCTCAGAGGGAACTAGCTACTGTTTACAGTGTTTAAGTTATAGCATCCTGGTGAGGGCACTACGCTTAGGGGCTAAGGGATCCCAAATACAATTCATGATGACTGCACAGCACCTAACCAGGTACCATTGATGGTGAATTAATTTAGAATGTAGCGATCGTTCCTGAAAACACAATTTGAGGGACTACATGTTTCAAAACAAGAACTACACCAGTGAATACAGCAGCTATAATCAGGTGATGCATTGGAATAGGAGAAGTGAACAAGATAATATCAAACTAGTACAAAAATAAGTACAAAGCCATGTACATTTTTCATGTATAGAGAGAAGGTACATTTAGTCATAACAGTAAACAGAATGTTTGATCAGCGACATAGTTAGACATGTGTAACATCTATTGAAACAGATCAATGAGATATTAATTTTAACATAATACTAGTGTGAGATAACAACGTGCAATATCATGAGATATCTCACAAAACCTAATAATACTGTCATGTACAGTAGCATCAATATATTTATATACACATTGTAATATTTTTATACTGATTATAATTTGCTGAGCAATACTAACTCACAGGCATCTGGTTGTTGTTCTACATAATGCATATCTACTAGAAATGGACGAGTGACTTGGTGAATCTCCACTAGCAGCTGTAAGGTAGTCTGTATTCTCACTTGCTGTCACAGACTCATTTGAATGAGCGCTATCTATAGTAAAGTCACTTAAACTACTACTGTGTATTGACGAAGGAACTGAACTGCTATCTTTTGAGGAATACACGGATGAAGACTCAAATGCATCAGTAGATGAATATATGCCTTCTTCCTCAAACTTTCTCCATTTTGATATAAAAGCATTGCTTTTGCTCCTAAGACGTGATGGAAGTTCTACACAACATTGACATTTTATGATAATTATTATTTTAGAGTTATACATCTGAATGTATAATGAATTTGGTGAAAAGAATAGTATTTAATAAGTCAGCTAACAATGAAAATAGCAAGTATTCATAAATAGGATCAATTGAATTAAATTTATTATTGGTTAAATGAACTTTACTTCTTAGAACTTTTAATGTGAAGTAAGCATAAAATATTCCTTTCTTTCCAGTCCATCTATTTATGGTGTCTTTTGTTCCTCGACACACATACTTACCATAGTTAGATCTAGTCACATTAAAAATTTTCAACATGTTTCTGCTAATTTTGACATTTTTTTCATATTTGAAATCCCAGTTTACTTGGTCGGAACTGTAGCATACTATTTTTATAGTGTCTCCAATAGGTGCATCAATGTGATGATCACTTATTCTTGAGTTATCTGCAAGTTAATCAAAATCTAGGAAAGTAAATTACAGCTTAGTTTTTTATTACATGTTAATTGATGTTGTTAAAATGTATCCTACACACACATAGGGACAACCCTTACCCCCATTTTTTTACTATAGGTTCAGAAACATAAATAAACCATAATTATTTTTTATTATCAAGACCTCAATTATCAAACATTTATTTAAGACAAGCCACATCTAATATGCCTCTCCCCAAAAATCCATTGTTACTATAATTGAGATTTCATTACTTAGTAATGTACATTGCCCAACCGATGAAAGTTAAATGACTGACTTAAGGGGGAAAACATGTGATGCCCCAATTACAAAACATAAAACACTTAGAACTTATGCACACCCTTTTAGTACAATCATTTTGTCAAAATTATTGAGCCAACCTTTACCAAATTGCAACAAAAGCAAACTCAGCTGATTATATTTCTTCATAATGTTCTCTATGACGCCAAATAAAGGCTTGAGGAATCCTCGTGGGGGAACATGGTGATATCAGTAAAATTAGAAAACCACTTAATTCTTACTTAACAGTTGGTGGTTTTTGGTATTATCCATGCAAGCAGCATCAGTGCATAAGGAAACGAGGTGCCAGAAATTAACATAATGTAGTCACACGTGTAAAGTACACTTTTATTATAGCTGCCTTTATCAAATAATGTAAGTTCTTTCTTTATAAGTATTGATTTTTTATTACCATAAATGAACTCTTAGTTGTTGCATGATTATTTATAGTTATACTAATAGGTTAACATAATAGTCAGCCTACAATTGGACAGTTACATCATGCTAAAGAGCCATATTTGTGCATGGAATTGTAAGGCCCATCATACATTCTGGACTTTGTAAATAGTTATCTCTGGGATCCCCTCGCTTAGTAAAATGTGACAGGATACAACCAAGTCCAACAACCACAAATTATATAGATAGTTGTGATTGAATCACATTGAATGAAACATAAGTTTAACTAAGATAAATGAAATTGCATGCATTATACGTAAGCAATGATTTGCTACAATTTTCGAGGGGTTTGACGAAGTTCGACACCACCATCTAATAATCACACTATGAACTTGCATGAAACTCTAGGTATTTCTAGCAGGCCTGGACAACAAGGCATGGCGGCATCAAGTACCATTTTGACACTTCCTAGTTTAGCAAAAAGTTTCCACAATCTAATGCTTCGTAACAATAAACTGTTGTATGAAGCTTTGAATAGTTCTTCATACTTTAATTATACACAACATAAACATAGTTAATGTATATATTTTGTGGACTGAACACAATTCCAGATTAATTTTTGAACTTGTTGATGTGGAAATCACTGTCAAATAGCTAGATACTATTCCCGTGTTCAAGGCAATAATAGTCTTACAACTGCCACTTGTCTAACTGATAATGATCATAACATATCCTTTTTTATTGTCACTATAAATACACCTATCTGATTCTTCTACAGTTAAGTTTCAGTATGTATGTTAATAATTTAATTTTCAGTTCAGATCTTAGTAATAATAATAGTTGTAGTATTAATACAACAATAATAATAATAATAATAATAATAATAATAATAATAATAATAATAGTAATAATAATAATAATTAGAACCCGTTGCTATATTGTTACTAGGTGTACTAACTTGGTAAGTGTGCACTATTTTTTTGCCTTTAGGTATATAAACTGTGCATACTAACCACCCTTGGGGTATTGCTATTTTTGAGTTTTAGTTTAATAGAATAGGCCGGATAAAGCTGTGTGAGGCCTGGATATGATATGTGAGGGTC
>WLWI01004911.1_pt1 | contig 11217 bp, 7 predicted proteins | sample 6701501 | NCBI WGS metagenome assembly WLWI01 (sample SAMN12718690, study PRJNA515312) | sponge metagenome | isolation source: marine sponge | host: Mycale hentscheli | place: New Zealand: South Island, Marlborough, Capsize Point | collected 2014-11-01
GCAATAATTGTGGCTACATTCTCAAACAGCTGCAATTTGAGAGCTTTTATGACCTCTTGTGCAGAATGACCCCTAGACTGACCCTATTCCTCACACAAGAAAGGCACAATCACCCACAACTCTCTATCATTGCCCTTTCTCTCCAAACAAAAAATAAAATAAAATAAAATAATACATGAACAAAGATGCAATAATAATGATATTTCTGGGTATGGTTATAGCTGACCCTTACAATATATTTTTACAACCTCTACCACAGACCACTAAAATGTGTCACATCTGCCTCTCACATCTAGAATGAGAGTACATATGTACTTGGTTACTCAACAAGCAATTCTAACCCACTCATTCGTTCCCCCTAATTCTGACCCTAATTAAATAGCCACTGAAATGACAACTATGCTGTGATTATTTCATCCTTATTAGGAATCATCAGTATGTTATAATCACTATGAAGTCATGGGTGACAGTGTACTATAATAACTTATACAATAATGTAGCACTAAATAATAATAGGATATACCCATAACTTCAAAATGATAAACACAGACAATCAGCATTAGTCAGTGTGTGTGTTTTTATGTTGATGGGCAAGTTTTCTTACCTGTTATATGTTCATTACTAATCTTCGATGTCTAGTCAAAAAAATGGTTCAAATCACGACACATACAAACTCTCCTTCTACATACTGAAATATCATCACACATTCCTCCTATAATTTAACAGTAATATGAAAATATTTGCAGAGGAAGTTCAGATAGCAGATGAACAGAATTATGCTATCCAACTTCTTGTGAGAGGTGGTGTTATTACCACAAACCCCCATCAGTGATATGACCAAATAAGGTCACACCATAACCAGAGCTACTGCACATCCCACCACACAAGCTAGTCTAGTCTGAGGTAAAGTATACTATAATTACAATAACAGAAACATAATCATCTCATGCATTGACAGTATTTTTTTATTATTACTACACTAACAAACTATTAAACCCTCAACTATGACCACAACCAACCTCTTCTATTTCCAGCTAATTCAAGTCCAGCTACACTGCTTGCCTCTCTAAGTTTATGTTAAAATTACCCCCCCCTCCCCCTCTAACCACTGAGCTATGACACTGAGCACTGGTGGCTAAAACCACAGGGTTCCTGTGTTAGATTCCCCCAGCAACAACTAAGATTTTTTCATGCTTTTCCTTTGCTTTCCCCCAGACCCCTTTAAGTGAGAAAGTTTCAACCTAGTTTTTATGAAGGGTCAGAACTTGATAACTACATAGTTGCTGGATTCCTGGCTAAACACATTTTTTGATTGAAAGCCAAATTGTCAGGATTAAAAGCATAGTATGGCACCAATTTTTTGTAATGAAACTTTAGCTAAAATATAATCAGCATACTAAATTAGAAAGATTCCTATCAATATTTGCTCTTTTTCTGGCTTAAACACTTTTAATTTACTGTTTATGAGCTCTAACTTCAGGTCACTCTTACCATAAAAGTAACCACATAATCACAAAAACATTTTGTGTGAAGGTTGATGTGATATTAATGTGCAAGTATTCCAAATTCCAAACATTCATCATGTACACTTCAAAAATTATCATATATTAAGTAACTGTTACAAAATTCCCAAAGTTTGCACTCTTTGAGCTGGAACACTGTAGTTACAGGCAAAGAGATGGACTGAATAATTTCACAAAACATTTTTTGTGCAAAGCTTCTAATCTTTTCTCTTCACACAGTTGTACACTATGACAATGGTGACTGTCTAGATTGGCTAAGGCTGAAATGGAAAAAGGGTAGACAAAGAGCAAGTCTGATAGCACAGGTATTATGATTTTTACAACTAAAAAATATGGCAGATGGAATGTTAACTGTTGAGTTGTCTGTGCACTTAGAGGAACAGAAGCTCAGACGCCATCAAATAGAAGATGGATAAGTCATGTATGGACTTTGCCTCTGAAAGCAGCTCCAGGAAGTTCAAAAATAGAATTTCAACTAGTACCATTGGTAACAGCAAGTCTGAATTTTTTTTAGCCATTCTTTGCGCAGACAATAAACTTTTTTATGTCATAGTAAATAATTTTGTCTAAACTTGCTTTCAAATTAGCTATATCTCTTGCTGAATGTCTGAACAAAAATAACTATAAAAAAATAAAATATTCTTACATTCATGTTACCAAACTGGTCATCATAAACTTGGTGGTAAAAGGATTAAATACTAGCAAAATTTATGATTAAAAAGTCTGAACAGAAACGAAGAGAGGAAAGAGAAAATATGAAAAAGTCCCTCAGAAAAGCTACTGGAAGAAGGAAAGGGGGAAATACCATTAGGATATTTCATTGGAGCACACTGAGTGTGTGTGTGTGTGTACATGTGTGTGGATGTGAACATGTGATGCCCTGAGTGTGTATGTGTGTGTGGACGTGTGCATGTGATGCCCACTGAGTATGTGTGTGTGTGTGTGTGTACATGTGTTTGGATGTGTGCATGTGATGCCCACTGAGTATGTGTGTGTGTGTGTATGTACATGTGTGTGGATGTGCACATGTGATGTCAATGTATGTGATGTATTTGCAATGTAATTAAATACACTTCTATGAATAATTAAGTTTTTCAACATCTTTGTGAGCCAAGATTGAATTTGTTGATTGGCAAGAATACAGTTTTTCTTATAAATCATATCTAAATGAGCCTTTGGCTTTATCTAGGGCAGCTGCTTCATTGTGAGAGGTGGTTTTATTACCACAAATCCATTAGTGATGATATGACCAAATAAGGTCACATAGGAAATGTATTATAGCTGAACACCATAGGAAATGTATTATAACTGAACACCATAGGAAATGTATTATAACTGAACACCATAGGAAATGTATTATAACTGAACACCATAGGAAATGTACTACTGAACACCAACTAGACACCATAGGAATTGTTATTATAGTGTACTTTACTCCAGTTCCAGGGTGTTCAGTTATAATACATTTCCTATGGTGTTCAGTTATAATACATTTCCTATGGTGTTCAGTTATAATACATTTTCTATGGTGTTCAGTTATAATACATTTCCTATGGTGTTCAGTTATAATACATTTCCTATGGTGTTCAGTTATTTCAGTATCTGAACATCCCTCAGTCCCAATGTGTTCAGATACCTGAAGTCTTACTGATCCTCATACACACACAACACACTCTCCTACACTGAAATAGTGTTTGGAGAGCGAGCGAAGCAAGTGAGACACTATACAGTGGTGGGTGTTGAATTGATGTTCAATATTAATAGTTGTGAAGAATGAAAATACAGATAGAATAAGCTGTTGAAAATTAATGAATGTAGATTCTGAAATATGAAATTAGCAAAATCAAGTTCAGTGTGATAAATTTTATAGCAGTTTCTGTCTTTGGTAATACACAAATGAACATCACAGGTGCTGACACTGCTCTCATGCCTGTATCGCTGTCTTGTAAGTTTTTTCTTTTCTCGTACTTTGGAACAAACGTAACAATCTCTTTTGAATGGGACACATTCTGGTAAGTGATCTTGAGTACTGTCCAGTCTAAGACATTGCGCTAGTTCCATAGAATGAGGTCGACCACCCAAAGACCTCCTATCAGAGTGGTCAACTATAGCTAAAGCTAAGTGAAAGGCCAAATAGTCGTTTTCTTTTATTTCATCAGTGCTAAACTTATGCAATACATATGCATTCAACACGGAAACTTCCAGAGGGTAAGAAAAAATACATTTCCACCACTTTTTTGACCTTCTTCCTACGTTGTAATATCCCATTAGCTGATCTCCTCGATCAATTCCTCTCATAAACGTCTTGTAGTCAGGAAGTAATAGGGCATTGAACAGTGTTTTTTTTGTTGTTTCATCTTTTGTCACGTTGTTCTACAGTTACAGGAGCACTAGCCTGAGCTACATGCATGGTTGATAAAAAATGATAATTCTTTTGTCTTTCCATACACAAGCTAAAAGTGGATCACGCGAGCGAAAATTATAGTATCCTGTATCAACACGTTTTGCCACCACTAAGTCCTCTGGATAATATTTTCGGTATGCTCTAGCCGTACCACAAGCATTCACTTTTTTTTTGTATAGAGCTAAGAATAACTCGGGAGAGGTGTAATAATTAACCATGTAAATTTTAGGAGAGATAGTTTCTAGGCCATCCAACAACTCTAAAACTACTCTAGAGGATAAACCTGGTTCTGCACTAGAGAGAGATAGGGATTTTTTCCACAATACACTTGAAGACAAACTGTATGTCCATTCCTAGCTCCAGCGAAGAGATCTGCTGCCTGTAGTACTCCTCTCCATCAAGCACTGGCAGACTCAACACCTTCAACTCAGCATGGAATCAAACCGTTCAGCTTACCTGACCAGACTTTGCCAACTCTGGTGGTAGCGACACAGCACCTCAAAGGTTAGTATAGTAATCAATGTGAACATGCAGATACTATATAGTAAATTGAATATAGCCACTTAAAATATTTATGAATGCTTTGATTATACAGCAGTTAGTCCTTGTAACTTGTAAGAATGTACCAGCACACAATCACACATATTCAGCATTTTGCTATGCCCTATAAATTAGGATGCCCACTTGGCTCTCTGGCTAGCGATTCAGCCCAACTGCCCTTCTTGGACATTCCTCACATCTCACCATCCCACCTGCATAACGCCTTCCGAAATCTGAAATCTAATAGTAGCACATGTTGACACAAAGAATTGCTTGACTGTACACTTTTATGAATACATTTCCTATGGTATTTAATTATCTGAACATTGCTGTTATCCAAACACCTCTCTGGGCCCAACACCTCTGTCCCAACGTGCTCAGATTGAAGTTAGTCCTACTGTATATGAATATGTATGTGCATCGTTTCCTAAGCAAGACTGGTTCATTAATACACCTTTAATTTTACCCCAAGGCACCCAGTGGTGGGTAATTAGTAGGGATTTGCATGACAAAATTATAATACAAGACCAGTAAGTTTCGAGCTTATAGATTTAATAGATAAAAAAACTTACCCAAGAAGTATCAAACTTGATAGTCTTTTAAGTGGTACAATAGACTTGCGGTGCTATTGTCAAGACACCATACGGTAAAGGACTTCAAATTTGTGACTGACTACTCACTAGGTTTGGCTCCTCGTTTTCACCAAGGCTTGGGCATGATGTTTCTGTTGACGAAGTGAAGAGCTTTATTGGTATATTGATACTTATGGTTTGTAAATTGCCACACTTGAGACTTTATTGGACAACTAAGTACCCAAATCTCCAGATATTATGTAAAATAATGTCTCTTACTAGGTTTGAACAAATTTATAGATTTTTTCACCTTTGCAACTCTGATGGAGAAATTGCTCCTGGCAACCCTGGGTATGATTATTTATTCAAAGTCAGGAGTCTTTTAGACCTTTTGGCTCCTCGTTTTCTATCGGAGTATAATACACATGAAGAACTGTCTGTGGATGAAGCTATGATTCCTTTCAAGGGCAGGCTTGGTATAAAACAGTATATGAAAGATAAACCAACTAAATGGGGGATCAAGGTGTGCTCTGGCTGTGAGACCGCCAACTTTGGGTGTATTAACCAATTACTGTATGCCACACCATTCCTGGTGTATGGTATCTGCATTTAGCCAGACCATGGATAAGAAGAATGCGCCTTGAACCTGGGAAAGAGTAGCACAGCACTGAAGTCAGCTGAGTCGCTGGAAAGGCAGCCGCATTGGGAGTCACAGAGGAGTAAGGGTGGGGGCAGGCGCTCGTGTTTCACCTGGAGCGAAGGTAGATGTTCCCTGCCATACTGCAGATTTGACTACATCCACATAAAGTGCTGTGGGAACCATACAAGTGATGCTTGCAAGGCGAAAGTCAATGAGGGAAGCGGGTCAGACAAAACTTGAGAGGATAGAAGCAAATGCAGTTGTGTGAGAAGCCGAGAGCCGGCGGAGCCTGTGAAAAGTTGATGTCTTACAATGCATGGAATTGTCACATTCATGGCTATCACTATGATTCAGTGTGGCAGTATCAAGTTTGTCAGGTTAAAGTTTGCCGAAGAGTAATGTGGGAAAGTGCTGGTCATATATACAAGCATACACATAGGAAGAAATGGATATCTACTAAAAATGATTTTGCCAGAATTACCATCCGAGCCCCTTTACACCACATTTCTTCACACTACTATTTAGGTTAAAAAATTTCTTTGGGCCACTAGACTTGACAGAGTGCAGGGCACTGCTGAGCAGAGGGTGCCAAGTGCTCTTGAAAGTTTCTCCATTGTGACCCACGAGACGGAAGGCCCAGGGAGGTTGATTGTGTTCCTAGGTATTCTGACACTGGGGGTGTTAATGTTACCAAGGGAAAGCAGCAGCAGCTGCAAAAATCAATTAAGAGAGTGGGAGGGTCAGAAGACCTATACAAAGAGACAAGTGTTACATGCCTGTTGTATAGTCAGGCAAGACAGTCCTTTCTGTGCACAATGATTAACCTCAGAATGTCAATGGAGCGAGTTATTTGGTTGAATGTTGGGTTCCAATTGGTAGTCTTCTTCCTCCCTGGGTGGAACGGGGTCAGCATGATAACCAGGGCAGTTCAGTCTAGATGCTGAGTCAAGGTGACCAGTGCATCTTCTTTTTTCCCCACAGCACACAGGCTAGAAGATACTCTAAAAGGTGTGCAGAGAAGTGAGAGTGAGAGCGTGGGCTAAAATACAGATAAACTGCCGATTACTTCCCCTTTACTGAGGTCTATAAACAAGGTATGGGAGCTGAGAATGTGATACCTAGACACCGTCAAGTTATGGGTTGCATGTTGCCTTGCATTCTTTGGCTTCCGTATAGAGGAGGTGATAGTGCCAGAGGACAATGCATATGGCCCCACAGTCTATCTGAACCTGTGGGATATGGCAGTTGACAATCCAGACAGTCCAGGTGTGATCAGAGTCTGCATGAAACAGTTCCATGACCGACCCATTCCGAAGAGCAGAGATCTATTCCTGGGGAAAACATCAGTGGATCTCTGCCTTGTATCAGCTCTGCTCAGATATCTCATGGAAAAGGGGAAGCAAAGCTGGCCCACTCTTTGGTGTTCACTAGTAGGCTGTCCCTGACCAGGAAGAGCTTCATAGGCAGGATGAGGGAGGCCTTGCAGGCGACTGGTCAGGATGAAGTGAAGTACTGTGGGCACAGTTTCCGCATCAAAGTGGCGACAATGACAGCAGCAAAGGGCTTGGAAGACTGTGTCATCAAGACTTTGGGTCGACGGAGGAGTCTTACATACCTACAGTATTAAGATAATACTAGCTTATTATTCTAGACTATTGTGTGCACCATAACAATTTTTGCAGGAAAAAAAGAGGAAAAAAATAAAAATAAAAATGAATGACACAGCTGAAAGTGAGGGGGCGCAGCCTTCGAGGATAGTGCCTTGCCCACATCATTGGGTAATCTAAACTATCCCGTTCTCAAACTAGCCCTGAAGTCACTCAAGGAAGTTATGTGAGGTAATAAATAAAGCAATGAAGTATGTGACAGGTAAGAATAATACGAGCACCAAAGACTGACTGACCTGGGGGAGGCCGACCCTTAAAATTTATAGGTCTGCCACCCACCAGTGAAACATAAAAAGAAAATACATAACTGCTCATGCTCAGCCAGCCACAAACACATGTTCGACTAAAGAATATTCTAAAAGTCCTAAATGGATAAGGGGTGTGAGTAAGTGGTGGGTATTCCCACAATCACGTACTATCAAGTATAGAGGCTCAATAATCCACAATGATGACAACTCTCTAGTCATAAGAAGCTCTGTAGCAAGCAGGTGTTGATGTCCATAACATTGCATAGTTAGGCAACTTAATCAAAGGTCTTAGTTTATCATCAAGTGTTGTAAAGCACTTCAAAAAATTCTTGAGACTGTTGGCAATTAATTAAATATCAAACAAGTATGAAAATTATTGCAGTGGCTATTGAAACAAAGCTTGACTAAAGCAATAATAAAATCTCCAGCTTTATTGAAGATTCATCACTTTTTTTGGTGGTACTAAGTTTTATAAGAACTTCAAAGTTGGGAAGGTCTGTGTAAATCTGACATGCAGTTTCGTTTCAAAGTGATTCTTGAGTAAATGGATAGTAGCCTTTCGTAGCATCTTTAAGCTCATGCATAATTTCAAAGTAGAGTTCAGTATACATCTTAATTTATGATAACATGATTTAAATAGTAGGTGATATATCTGTTTGAGTACTGGATTATTTAATCTGTTGCAGTCTTGGTCACTAAGAGGGCTTAATGTCTATGAATTAAAAATGAAGTGTACCTCTTTTCTTTATCTTTTAATCATTTCCCTCACTTTCCTTCTGCAATAGCTCTCAGTAAGACAATCAAGGTTTGTCTCATCTTCCAGGTCAGCAGGCTTTCCAGAAATAAAATGCCTAGAACAGATTCTATCATTGCAAAGTCTTTTCTGTCACTCCTACCCTGGACATGACAGCTAAGTAGCTCGCTCTACATCTCTTGCTGAGCTCTAACCAGTTGTGCTAATCTTTCCCATTAATGACTTTGGGGATCCTGTAGAAGAGGACGTCTTTGTCCCATCCAAATGGCTTACAGCCGACTATTACACACTTCACCATAGAGAGCTGTGCGGTAGGATCTCGCTGCCACCAGGGAGGTTGAGCACTGAGCAAACTAATGGAAGTATGTGAGATATACTTAAAGACTAAGCGCCCAGAAGTCCCCCAGGTTGGCAGTACTAGATAGGCCGTAGAGTGGATATCGCGCTTCTTATGTCACTAGTAACCTCTGTCTTAATAGCAACTCTTATACGTACTCAGATTTAAAATCTCCACCAGAGCTGTGCTCAGCCAGGGTTTAAATAACTGAGCTGGTGTGTGTGTGTGTGTGGTATGACATAAAGACTAGCATGAAAAGACTACAACATTATGAATGAAAGTGTTAATTATTTAGTTTTTTTTTCAATTTCGAGATTTCTCAGGGCTACTGTATTGTTCATTGAAGGTGTAAAGCTCCTATGTCATTTAATCATTCAGTACTGAGATGTGCTTCAGCACCAATGATGAGCGAGTCATGGTGCATGCACAAGTAACTCAAAAAGAAAACACTTTGTAATCTGACAAACTTTGGTTTTTTTGCCATCACAAGATCTGTATGCATAAAAAAAAAGTTACATCGCCTGAAGATATTGTAGTTCCTATAGGATTTCCCAAGTAATGTAGTAGATATTCTGACTATCTAACTGACCAGTAGCTCCTAACAAAATTAGTATTTACCGACCATTTTTGAAATTACGTCGATAAAGTATATTTAATGTCTCCATAGTAACTACTCTCGACGCAACTCTTTGTGACCTGGAAAAAAATGACCCCAAAAATAAATAAATAAATAAAATAAATAAATAAACAAGCATTTCTAAGAATTTATCACAGTCTTCACCTTAATCAAGGCTTCCTTACAGCTATAGTCACAAAAAATTGGGGGAAGTAATTGCTTCGAAAATATTTGTACATTATTTATAAGCATCAGTAACTGTAACACATAACTCTTGTCACACGCACATTCATTTGCCTTGGTTGTATTCTGTTTGTGACTTCCTCTTATAGAACAGAATACATTACTTTCTTACCTCAATAAACTTCTGTAGAATTAGACTAGTAGCTGCCGACTAAAACTTAAAAAAGCACACACTATGTCTGGTACAGGGTTACACTGCATGAGCAGCAGGTTTTGGTGACTTTCAAGTATTCAAGGAGTTAGTTTTGAGCCTAACCCTAATTACTCTGTTTACTGCTACAGCATCACCGGAAGAAAGGGGAGCAAATTGACGTGAATTAAAATAATTTATTTGATGTTATATAATTATAGAAAAAAATTCTGCTATGGTAAATACATGAGTGAACCAAGCAATATTGAAGTGAACCAGTAGCTACTGTTGAAGTGAGTATGGCAGGCAAGTCTGACAAATAAGGTATTTCTATAGGCAGTATTTGTCATTGTTTGTAATAATAATAATGTAGTGAAGCTGGTAGCTAAGATCTCCAAGAGACCGGATGGTCTGCTGTTATTTGGTTGTTCTGTTTCCACCATAGTAATGATGATGTTTCTAGTCTGGATAGTGACTGTGATGATATACAGAGCTTTAAAACAATCAGCTTTAGTTGCCTGGCCTTGAAGAACCATTTAAAGTATGTGCGTAATAAAAGCATGATGTGACGCAACTGCATTGATCTAAAATTCATAGCACAACCCAAACAACCTATGCTGGACTTTAGACCCACCTCAGGCTTTATTACTTAAAGCAGCTAACATTTTATCATTTTCTGCTGATATATCTATCAAAACCTTCAATTCTTATATCTGTGCACTCCAATATTTTTTCAAATCTGTTAGCACATGTGTCTCCCTGACATGATGGATCAATTATTGCTAATGGTCCAAAGTATGGCAGCCCTTTTGACCCAACTAAACGTTATTGAATATATTTTTCACTCATACTGGACTGATAAAGACTTCATCTCCTCTACAAGTCACCTTAACTTCAGAGTTATTTAAATGAGTCTTTCAAAGACTTTTTTAAATGATAAATGATTTATCAGGGACATCTGAAAGGTGCCAAATGATAAAATACTGTTAAAAATACCTATAAAGGGGGATGTCATACAAGCTTAATTTTGAAATAAAGTTAGCTATAGATAAGTCTTTAAGTTTAGAATTAAGAAATGATTCCATCTATTTACATTTGAGACATTATATATTTCCAATGGATTGTAATCAGACCTTTACCTATAAGGTTATAAGTGGAATGCGTTTATTGTAGCAAGTTTAGCACAAGGCAAATAAAAATTAGTACAAAGTCATACAATCATGTTAATTTTTCACTTCACAATTTTTTTCTCAGCCTTCTTTTACTCATTAGATGTATTCTCTCTATTTCACAGGCTGTTTAAACAATGCAGAATTAAAAATGTTTGGTCGCCACCGGGGAATCGAACCCAGGACCCAGGACCGCTTGTATAGCGCACAAGCGCTCTGCCACTGAGCTAGTCTCGCAAGCCAGACCCTTTAGAAGGGTCTGGTACATTGCGCATACCTATCTCGTATTTGCCACATTCATTTCCGTTCGTGATGAATACGTTTATGCCAACCCGCAGGACTGCGCGCAGACTATACGATCAGATTGATTCAAG
>WLWI01004913.1_pt1 | contig 11212 bp, 11 predicted proteins | sample 6701501 | NCBI WGS metagenome assembly WLWI01 (sample SAMN12718690, study PRJNA515312) | sponge metagenome | isolation source: marine sponge | host: Mycale hentscheli | place: New Zealand: South Island, Marlborough, Capsize Point | collected 2014-11-01
ATGAAGAGCATGCCAGCACCTTTCCTCCTGTTGAGGTAGATCAGACAAAGTACTATGATCTAAAATTTGATTCTGGTCTTATTTTAAATAAATCAATAAAATAATAATTGATAATAAACAGCCTAATATTGATAATTGTAGAAAGAAAATAACATTAGTCAATAAAAGTAATAATTCACATTTTCATTTTCATTCCATCTGCGGTTTAGCGCTGCGGTTTCAAGTGGTACTGCACCCTTAAACTCAAAAACTTACTCGAGTTCCATTTCTATTCGAGTTAGGTGCTGCGGTAATGACCATGGATTAAACTGCTCCTCCAGTGTTGTATATTTCCCCAGTGCTTTGTGTGCATTTGAACTGGGATGGTTCTGCAATAATTCTAACATTTCCCAATGGCAAGGGGCAATTTTTGTTTCACACATTATAAATTTAAAGTTTAGCTAGTTGGCTACATCATGTAGCTAGCTAGCTATTTTCGTCTTTCCACTTTAAGTGAATAAAACGGATAAAATAAGGGCAAAAATACGTATATGCTTAAAAATAAAAAAATGAACGACTATGTTTAAAATTCAGTGTTCTTAGATAAGACATTATTTGATTAAACTCTTTTTCAGTTAGTTGGTTATTAGAAGTTAGAATAGTGGTAATGTTTATAGTACAACTATATAAATTACTGAAAGATATATCGCAAGGAACAGAGATGTACTTGACAATTTGAGTGTTATTTGGGTTGTTAAAAACATTTGAGATTTGTTGATGCTGTTTTTCAATTTGTGCAAAGCTTTTATTGACTTGTGCCCTGTTCTGTTTTGTATTCATTTTCTCTGGAACCTGCATCAAACATTTGAGTAGGGGAAGTAGTTCTCAAAGTAAGGTTGGTAATTGTTCCCTCAATGACTACTGATGATGGCAGCTGTAGTAGATGATGAGGAAGATGAAACTACAGCAGAAGATCTAAAGAAAAAAGTATGAACTAAAGTTGCATTTGTATGAGGGTGGATACGGTATCTCCATTAATAAATTCCATTATTTCTTCACAAAAAATACTCGCTTGTCATTGAGTTTGGGAAAATAGTGGTGAGAGTATGGTATAAAATATTTAACCCACGGCAACATCGCGATTATCGTCCATAACTGCTATTCACCCTTGGGCTTTGCGTAAGCCAGGCCCTGTTGCTAAAACTACTAGGGTAGTGAGCTGTAATAAGGCCATGAGATAACACTATGTGATAACTTGAGTTATCTCACCGGGTCACATACCTAAAGATATCTAGCATGAAATAAATACATATATCTATCTTCATTAGTGCTGCAGATCTTTCCTGCTCTGTTGAAGAGTGTTTTGGCAACAGCACTTTTGTGTTGTAACCGATGATGGGAATCAAATGAAAGATACTTGTCTGTGTGGGTTGTTTTCCTGTAAACTCTGGTTGTCAAACTGCCATCACTACAGTTTACCATCATACTCTCTTTTGACGGTGACATTGATAGATGGTTCAATAGAATTTCTGTAATTTCAATGTTTACAAAGTACCAGCAGAAAGAGTCATCCACATATCTTTTCCAAAAGATAGGATGAGCAGAATTGTATGTGGTTAATGCTTTTTATTTCCACTTCTACCATTACTATGTTGGCTATAATTATAGAGACAGGGGAACCCATTGCTGTTCCCAATTTCTGTTTGTAATATTCATCACGATACACTACAATGTGAGCAATGTAATCACTTCCTCTGGACACAAGCTTGTTCTTTCAGATAAGGTATCATCTTTGACTAACCATTCCCCTATGGCAATGGCTCTTTCTGCTGGTACTTTGTCAACATTGAAATTACATCAAATGACACTAGCTGTGTACCAATTATTAAATCTAGTTCCCTGATGAAATTTGAGAACTCAAATGAATTGGCCACATACGAGCTCGTCTTCCCTACTAAAGGTGATAAAATGGTGACTAGATGTTTGGATAACTGATATGTAGGAGATTCAATAAATGAATGGATTTTAGGCAATCCATAGTCTTTCAAGCTGAACATCTCAATTTATAGTATAATAGTACAGCGCAATTGCCTCGTCAATCGTTACTCGTGCTATTAATCCCGAATAGCACGGTTAGCCGTGCTATTACTCATATTAATTTACTGGAAATTGAGCCAGATTTTTTTTGAGGGACAATAATAACTCATTCATTTTCCTCTCTAAAGTCAATGCTGGGTCTTTAGTCAATTTTTTGTAAGTTGATTGATCAGACAACATAGTTTAACTTTTCTATCGTAATCACTTTTATCCAGTACCACTGTATAAAAGCAGGCAATCTCATAACAGAATCATCTTTTTTTAAATCATGTAGAGCTTTACATTCACTTGGGTTCAAATTTTGCTTCATTTTTATTGCTTTCTTTATAGCCCCAATTATGTCAATTCAAATTTCATCTTTTTGTTGAGAATATACCTTTCTTAAACCATCCTCCACAGCCAAAACCATTTCACGTGTTGGCATTGTTTTTGGTGTTAGTGTAAAATTCAAAGCTTTAGCTAATGCTTCTTTTTCATTTTTGGTTAATTCTTTTGATGAATAATTCTTAATCCATCTGTCACTGCAGCTAGAACATGAACTTTTCTGTTGACTTCGTGAAAGTAATAAATCAAATTTCTTTTTTTATCTTTCTTTACATATTTTGGACACTCTAGTTCTAACATCATCCTGCAGTTTTTTTAAGCTCTGCAAAATTAATGTTCACTTCTTTAAATTTTAGTGAAATTCTAGTCAACAAATACTGTCTGCTAGTTTTCTTTTCTATTTCTCGTCCTACTTGAGTGTGAAAACTAATGGATGTACCACTAGACTTCTGGGAATCAATCCATATCTTTTTGCTCTGTATAGTTAAAGTGTAGGTGTTCTCTTTTTGAAGCAAGTTTCTCAGTTGACTTAATGTGTTGTCTTACTTGACTAAAAATCTTGATATCATAATTGTCCTTTACTAATTTGAAAATTCTTCTGTGACTAGGTTTTGCTCGCTCGATTAACAGTGGGCAATTAATTTTAGCAAACAAATAAAATTGCTTAAGCTCAATTTTCTTAGTAATAGTAACTTTGGTAGTATCTAATTTAAGCTATTCTAACTATCTGAATCACAAGTAACTTTTGACAACAACCTCTCAGTTACAAATAGAATGGCCAGAGTTGCTATTTTTAGATAACAAATACAGCAAAACCTCCGGACAGACCACATTGGGGACGGGACTTTTGGTCTGTTCTCAGAGGTTGGCCCTTTCTCAGAGGTTCTTTTGTAAATGTCATTATTTGTGATAAGAGTTAGGGAAAATTGAATTAAAATAAATTCATTAATTCTGAATTGCCTTCTTGTGGATACTGGTAGCTAACTTAGTTATTTCTTTACCACATTTATCTACTTAATAGGGATGCGCTGCCACTGGAGATGCAATTTTCTGTAAAAGACAAACAAACTTTCCAGAATAAGGGGATTGTTTGAGGCAGTATTTGCAATGAACCACACTAATCATTAGCTATTTTGGTAGCAAGCCAGGTGATTTTTCCTAGTAGCATTTGCTGTCCTGTGGATATTATTTCCTGCTCTTTTTGTTCAGATGAAGATTAAATAGAAGCTTCAAACTTTCAGTGAGCATTTAGTGAAGATCTTTTGTCACAGACAAAATTAGATACTGTAGAAGTAGTAGTATGCTATTTTATTAGCTTACGCATGACCTCAATCTCTACTAATTTTCAATAAATGTGGTTTTTGTACGCTTGTTTTACTGAATGTGGCCAACAAGCGGCACTTAGCATCCAAAAAGTGGTGGAGTTTTTTTAAAGGGTTTACAATGCCACAGTCACCAGTTGGAGCAACTTTTTGTACCTTGAAAAACAAGCATTTCGTCCAAAGAATTATCATACTATTTGTGGGACTCCGCTCTACTATTAAAAACTTAGCAATAAGCAGTGTTTCATTATTGCACACTAGCATCATTAATTTTATTGCATACTACCTTATCTAGTTCCATAGTAGCACATATTTAACACATCCAATAACTGGAGCCATAGCATTATAGCAATTAACAAGTTGATTAACTTGAATGGTTATATAAATAGAGAAATCAAGGACACTGTCATGGAAATGGATTCCGCTGATTCCGCTGATTCCAATGAAAGTTCTTCTAAGGAGAACAGTGAGCCACAAAGGAAAGATAATTCTGAAGCTATCGCTAATGAACATACTTCAGAAGTCTTAGAGTCAAGTCCAGAAGTGCATACATCAACAAGGTATACCCCATCTATCAGGTAAATGATAATGTATAATTTCCAACAATTCTTTTAATTGCAAGTTTACTGGTATAAACATAAATTGAACCCATGTGTAGCAGTCTAATATTACCAGTGAGTGCTATCATGTCAGTATGTCTATGAGCACATAACATTAGCCTATAGTTTGATTTATTTTCCAAACAGGGTCAAATTAACTATTCCATCTATAGCTCACATGCAATAAGTTATAAAAGTATAAAAGTCATACATTATGGTTAAGTATGAATTATCAAGGTTGCTTGCATAACTTTTGCAGTACCGCTACTCAGGTGAGTAAGAACACTACACAAAGTTAATATTCAGACAAGTTCAATGGAAATTGTAGATGTGTAGCTATCTATCAATATTAATCCTGTACAATTGACACCGTATTTTGCCTTTCTGATTGTACATTATTGCATTTTGGTGCAGTTGGGCTGAGTTCAGTAGGTGTGCTGAACATAAAAATAAACACCGACTAGAATTTTAATAGGTACCTTTTTTGCTAATAATTCAATTCTGCATTAAAAATGTGAGATGAAATAGCCCATACCAATAGCACTTAAGTTTCAAAGGTTTATCAAATAACACAAAGGCAAGAACTGAACAGCTGAAACATTGAGGAAAAGACAATTATTGGTGACACATGAACAAAACCACACGAGAAAGGAAGTAACACAAACCACAGGAATGACATAATGAAGAATGACCAAGTACATCACATTCATTTCCCTTTAGCAGTGAACACACGTATTAAAAACTGATAAAAGAATAATAAACCTGGAGGATAAAAACAACATACTTGAGAGTGTTTTAAACTTCCAATCGTAGATCAATGATTACTACCACTTGTGCTTTTATCGATCGACTGGACGAATTTAAGTATAATGGCAAATCTCAGAATAAAATTGTTCATCGGTTTGCTGAACTAGAAAGTGGAATAGGTACAGGATCAGGTCGGTCAGATTGATTCGTACTAGGTTTTGAATTGGTTGTGCACTAGTATCTGGACTGATTGACTCACCTACAGAATCTAACATTGGAGAATGTTCAGTAGTAGATTGACTAATACTAGGAAATGATTGTCCAGCACTTCAACTGATACAATGTACTCTCGTAATTGTTCTGAATAACATTTCTGGACTTGACCTGTGCCCAACATGATAAGTAATACTTCCACTCATGCTCAGAATAGTTCCTGGTAAACACTTGTCACCTCCTTGAATGTTGTGCACCCACACATTAAATCTAATAGTGAAACTTCTATCTCTGGAGTTTGAGTAACGTTGTTTGTTGTTGTTTTTCTACCACTCCTGACATAATAGAATGCAGCACTCCAACTTAGATCTTGGTTGCTTCTCGGAGGTTCTAAATGCACTATGTTTGTTGTAGTTGCAATCGGGAGGCGCATGATTTAATCTCTCCGGAGAGGTCGGTCGCTTCTCGGAGAGGTCGGTCGCTTCTCGGAGAGGTCGTTAATAGAAGTTTTACTGTATGTGGCCAACAAGCGGCACTTAGCATCCAAAAAATGGTGGAGTTTTTTTAAATTGCAACTTAAAGGGTTTACAATGCCACAGTTACCAATTGGAGCAACTTTTTTGTACCTTGAAAAGCAAGCATTTCGTCCAAAGAATTATCATACTTATTGTGGGATTCCGCTCTACTATTAAGAACTTAGCAATAAGTAGTATTTCATTATTGCACACTAGCATCATTAATTTTATTGCATACTACCTTATCTAGTTCCATAGTAGCACATATTTAATACATCCAATAACTGGAGCCATAGCATTTTAGCAATTAACAAGTTGATTAACTTGAATGGTTATATAATTAGAGAAATCAAGGACACTGTCATTGAAATGGATTCCGCTGATTCCAATGAAAGTTCTTCTAAGGAGAACAGTGAGCCACAAAGGAAAGATAATTCTGAAGCTATCGCTAATGAACATACTTCAGAAGTCTTAGAGTCCAGTTCAGAAGTGCATACATCAACAAGGTATACCCCATCTATCAGGTACATGATTATGTATAATTTCCAACAGAGAGTATCTAATTCTTTTAATTGCAAGTTTACTGGTATAAACATAAATTGAAACCATGTGTAGCAGTCTAATATTACCAGTAACAGCAACTTTTTGTGACAAGTATTTCACAAGAATTCTATCAAATTTTGAGCCCAAGTTTAAAGTAAGACTTTCTGAAGATATCTAGGGTATATATTATTATATAATATATACACCCGGTTTTTAATTGTTTACTGCTAACCGTATCTCGCTGGCTCACCAATAAGCAATGTTTTACTAATTACAGTGGTGGTCATTGATAAGGCGTGGTCAAAGATGAAAATTACATTAATCAAAGCTCAATATCTTGTAATTGATAAAACATTATAGCTGCAGAACTGTTTCCTTATTACTTAGTATAATGTAAGCTTTTTGTTGGAAGTGGTGAAAATGGTAAAGTTAAAATAAATTATGCATGTACATGTTTATGTCTTGCTTCTCAGAAAAAAGTTTCAGAAAAGGAGTTCCTTATATTCAGAGGACAAAGATTCCAAATGCATGAGTAATTCAAATAAAAAAGTTGATCATGAAACTAGCAGAGATGACTTCACTTCTGGTTCTTCAAGTAGACGTCACTCTGGTAGCAAACAAAAAAAGATTGTTTTTAAGGACAAAACTTCAAACAGGTACGTCTCCACATTTTTATTGAACAAAGTATATTTAAATGCACTCTCAAATGAAAAAATATCAACATTATTTTCAATAATGAATTTATGACCTACATGTCTATAATTGTAATGTGCTGTAGTGATGAGGTTGTACCAAAAAGTATGAGCACTTGCTATAAGTAAGTTGAATTAAGTTTTTTCGCATACGATTTCATCATTGTGATAAGTTTTCATTTTTAATTAGGCTTAATTATCATTCTTAGAGTGAGTGAGTTATTTTAATATATGTGCAATGCTTAGATTATTTAGTTGTGCTAAAGGGTGGGTTGATGGATAAATTTGTTTGATAGACAATAACTGGTAAAGTAGTATGTGAGCACACACATGAATCTGCCAGAGAAAATGCCAATATGTTATGCAGTTATGTATGTAGTAACTATAGTTATGTTTATTATTTCAATTAAAAGGAAATGGACACCTGCTATGGAGGATATTTTATTAAAAGTAAAAGATCAACTATTAAAAGATATCAAGAACTATTTTAAGAATGAAGATAAAAATATTGTCATGGTATGTGTACCAATTATTATTAGAATTAATGTGTTTAAACCACTTAATTTATTCATTATACCCACTTAGTTTTCAAAATTCTCTCTAAAAAATGTGAAAGCATTAGGCACAGCAGTTACAAGTGGTTTGATTGTTGATGAATATGGGATCCCTTATATAGAATGCCCACTCATTTTACAAATGCCTGCCTGGGAGCCCCTAAATGTTAATTAAACACCTCCCTAATCTTGGGGCTAGAACACCAAGATACATGGTTTCATAAAAAATGGCAATATAATGAAATGTGGAGGAACTATAATAAAAACATTGATGTGTTTACATAAAGCTGAAAATTGAATAAAATTAGTCTTTTGCATATCCTATAGCCTAGAGCCATGGTACAAGTCTGTTGCACCCCTCCATCCGGTCGGTATCGAATTTACACTATCTTTGGGCCTTTGGCCCTCGGTTGTGTAAATTCCATACAAGACTCCACATCGTGATGAATCCTATTCAAACACATGATTACGTAATTTTTTTTATAGATATTGAATCTATGTTGTTGTTTTTGTTCTTGTTTTCACAATGAGGACACAAAAAATCTTTTGAAAAGCATCAATACATTAGTCAATGATGTATTTCTCACGTAGCTAACTGAAACATGGATACTACACGTACTCCATATTGCTTCTTTTTCATAATCTTCATAGCATACACAGCATGTACTAGGTACAGTTATACAATTTGGCTTAGTCGGTTCCTCTTGAACAGATATTGAGCACAAGTGTCATCTATAAGTACGACCCCAGCATTGTTGGATTTTTCGTTCTTCTCTTCTTTCTCCTTCTGTATCTGTTCTTTCTCAGCTATTGTCCTTTCCTTTTCTCGTAGCTTATTTTCTGCCTTGGATGCTAATTCTTCCACTCTCTTAGCCTTATCTTCAGCTATCATTTGTTGATCTTCTAGCCTATGCTGTTTTATTTTCTTTCTCGTTCTTTTCTTTTTCTAATCTCTTCTTCCCCTTGCTGCTTCTAGTTCTGTTCCTGTTCTTGATAATTGCAAAACATTCGGCACTGCTTAGTACAGCAGCTACAGTCATTGCTCTCACTTTGATTACCTGTGATGTTTTTACTCGAGATTTTGGTGTGGCATCTGGTAGAATCAAATATTTTGCCAGTGGACTCACTTTGTTTGATGAAGAGGAATTGCAATGAGGTGAGGTACTACAAAAAGTAGATGCTTAAGAGGTAGATACATCTGTGGCAACTTCAGTTGTAATGTTATTTGGAGTTTTAGTTTGATGCAAAAGCGGCTCGTCCAATGTTTGTAACCGTGCAACAACACTGAACATCATTGTCATCACTTCAGACAAATGAAGGTGAAGTATGTGGCAAAAACATATCAGGAGAAGTCAGAGTTATTTCGTATGCTAATATTTCATCATCACTTTCTCTAACTGGTTACAAGAGCAGACAAATCTTAAAGCGTTGCTAATAATGCCAATTTTCATATTCAGCATATACTAGTGATGTGCTTGAGCACAAATGGCGAGCCTAAAGACTATACTATTTTTATATGAATGATTTTGACTTCTAACACTGAAGCTACTGAAAATAAGGTCTAGTTTTTAAATTTCGCATACATGGTAAAGGGATTTTAGTGCCATAGTAACAACTCTCTGCAACTGCCTGAATTGAAGTAAAATAACAACAACAAAACAATACACGTTATTTAAAAGTTTTCTTTGTGATATTCTTTAGCTAAGTAGTGGTTGTAACACACAATGCTTTGACACAACTGGACATGCACCTACACAGACTTACCTTCGTGGTTAATCTAGTGGACAATGCATTTCCAAGTAAATATTGTTGTGCACGGCTTATAACCATGACAAAGAGCGCATTGACTTACCACCGTCACAAACTCGAATAGAAATGGAAGTCCCTTAAGTTTTCAGGTTTTAACTGCACCCGCAAAAGAATTCAAAACGGTAAACAATTCAATTTCTAGGGTGATACGGGTACTGATCGATAAACCAGAGGATTCTGTTTAGTGCAATTTGGGACGGGGTTGACAAGCTCTCAGCTACGATAAAAAATAAACCAGTGTTATTATTTGTAATTTTAGCCAACAAATATGGAAATACTACTTACACCATTCTTGAGTATTGATAACTTCTGTAGAATCAAATTGAAGTTACTTTGACCATCTGAATTACCTTGAATTCTTGACAACAAGCTCTCACCTACAAAAACAAAAGACAATCAATTATAGCACACAAATACAAAATTACTTTCTTACCTCATTTTCTTGAGCAGTGGTAACTTTTGTAGTACCAAATTTGAGCCAATCTGACTATTTGAATTTACCAGTCACTGTTGACAAGCTCTTAGCTACAAAAATGAAAGGCCAGAGTTAATTTTGCATATTTAGCTAACAAATATGGAATTACGTACTTACCTCAGCTTCCCTCGAGAAGTAGTAGCTTCCTTAGCATTAATACTACGGCATTCTGACTACCAACGGCTCTTGACAACCAACAACCAGCACTCCGTATCCCCCCATAAAACAGCGAAGTTTTGAAATTAAGTCTGGAAAAGGGTCTTCAATGCCATAGTAACCAGGCGAATCAACTTTTTGTTTCTTGAAAATCAAGCATTTTCGAAGGAATTTTCTCACACTTTGGAGCTTAAGTATAATGTAAGGCTTGCTTAATGCTGTAGTTTCAGAGTAAACTGGGGTCAAGCCTAAAAAGCCGTGTTTTTTGGAGGAAAAAGTTTCCCGCGCGCGCGTTAAAAGGGCATACGTACCATCCATACATACATACATATATATAACATATACCCGATTTTGCATTATCCACCCCTAATACTGTCTCGCTCGCCAATAAACAAACATCCCCGATTTTCAATTGTGTTACCCCTGTAAGTGTCTCGCTCGCTACGCTCGCTCGCCAAATATATAATATATTATATATATCGCGAACTCATTAGAGAGTCAGCTCCGCTCGCTTCGCTGAATAAAGGTACAGGGAGGTAGGAGCACGCGCGAGGGGCAGGGGCACGCGAGGGGCACGTGAGAGAGCACACTGGCCAATGAACAAGTCAAGCAGAGCTTAGCCAAAGCACGGCATCAGCGAGAAGAAAAAAAAAAGTTAACTAACCACAGCCCAAAATCTTGGCTGTAGAACAGCCAAGGTGCATGATTGCCCAGACCCTTAATCCGCGTAGCGGTTAGGTAAAGGGTCTGGCTGCCCCAGACTACCTTCGAAAATGATAGCATTCACGTGCCAGAGATTTAAGATCAGGTCTGTAGTAGCAGAGCAATGGTGGGCATGCACGAAAGTGGACACTTGCTTCTTGCGGTGTATTTGGTCATTATTCATTGTCATTCCTGTGGTTTTATGTTACTTTCTGTCTCATGTGGTCTTGCTCACGTGTGGTCAGTAATTGTCAAGTGTTTTCTTTAGTTCTTGCTTTTCACTATTTGACCATTGAAACTTACGATTAGTGCTATTCGTACTTGGGGTAATGGGTCTGTAGTCAAATACAATAATTATGGTATTATAGTAAATATGAAACTAGGGCACTATAATGTAGAATTACCTTTTAGTTGAAGACTAACTGTGGCATTTCTCTGAAATATTGTATCTGAATCTCCCAAAGTGTATGCTATAGAGCACACAT